>Ga0224511_10003161_pt1 | contig 11665 bp, 9 predicted proteins | sample SF_May12_sed_USG_2_FD_169988 | JGI IMG/M metagenome (GOLD analysis project Ga0224511, IMG submission 169988) | Sediment microbial communities from San Francisco Bay, California, United States - SF_May12_sed_USGS_8_1 | ecosystem: Environmental > Aquatic > Marine > Sediment | place: USA...
GGTATTGATCCCGCCATTATTATCATTGCGTCAAAAAATGTACCAGCACCGGGGCCGGGGGCCAGTGCTTATTCAGCAGCAAAGGCCGGTGTCACACAACTGGCGCGTGTTGCCGCTTTTGAACTGGGTAAAGATAATATTCGAGTCAACACCATTCATCCCAATGCTGTTTTTGATACCGCCGTATGGTCCGATGAAATGCTGGAAGGTCGTGCCAGAAGTTATGGTATCAGCGTTGAAGAGTATAAAGCCAATAATGTGTTGCATGCCGAAGTCACTTCAAAAAATGTTGCTGAAATGATGTGCGCCATGGCGGGTGAAGCCTTCGCCAAAACAACAGGGGCACAGGTGCCCGTAGACGGCGGCAACGAGCGGGTGATCTAATGAAAGTTTCTGGTAAAGATTATCGAACGGTATGGATGGAAGGCAACACAGTTTGTCTTATCGAGCAAAACCTTTTACCGTTCGAGTTCAAAATATTCAGGGCAGAAAATTACAAACAAACCTGCATGGTGATATCAACCATGATTGTCAGGGGTGCGGGTGCGATAGGTGCAACGGCCGCTTACGCTATGGCTCAGGCTTTTGTTGAAGGTGACAATGATGCCGAATTCGTCAACAATGCACGTCTTGAAATTGAAAACACACGTCCTACCGCACAGAATTTATTTTATGCCACTGAACGTGTCTATCGCACAGGGCAGACATCAATTGAGCAGGCCGTGAATGAAGCACAAAAAATTGCAGATGAAGATGCCGATGCCTGTAAAAAAATTGGCGAGCTTGGTAATAGCCTAATTAAAGATGGCTGGAATATAGAAACACATTGTAATGCAGGCTGGTTAGCGTTCGTTGATTACGGATCAGCACTGTCACCCGTTTATGCAGCACACCGAAGTGGCAAAAATGTTTTTGTTTATGCCGATGAAACTCGCCCCAGGGGGCAGGGCGCACGACTCACCGCATGGGAGTTAAAAAATGAAGACGTGCCCCACGTTATTATTCCTGATAATGCGGGTGCACATTTAATGTCACAGGGGAAAATAGATATGATGATCGTTGGTTCAGACAGGATCGCCGCCAACGGTGATGTTGCTAATAAAATTGGCACACTGGAAAAAGCCATCGCGGCAAAATATTACGGCATTCCTTTTTATGTGGCCGCACCCACATCAACTATTGATTTTGATTGCGCCTCTGGCAAAGATATTCCTATTGAACAAAGACATGAAGATGAAGTACTTTACCAATCAGGCCCTAATGCAGAGGGCATGCTGGAGAATGTTCTAATCAGCTCACCTGGATCAGGAGCAATAAACCCAGCCTTTGATGTAACACCCGCTGAACTAGTAACGGCTATCATCACAGAAAAGGGAATATTTAAACCTGGTGATCTTGATCATGTAAAACAAGCTTAAATTTAAAAAGGGACTATTTTGAACAGGAGACATTTTCTTTTAATAGCAATTAAAATATCTGCCATTGTAGCAATGATATTGCTGCCTGCTATTCCCCAGGATATTACTTACCACCAATTTGCTGATCAACGCACAATTTTTGGCATTCCTCATTTCTTGAATGTCGTTTCAAACATACCTTATCTTCTATTCGGCCTGATCGGTTATTATTTATTAATAAAGGAAAGTCAGCTTGCTATCATGCTTTCCCTGAAACATGCGTATAAGTTCTTTTTTGTTGGTGTTTCCCTGATCTGTTTTGGCTCTGGTTATTACCACCTAAATCCATCTAATGCGACTTTATTATGGGATCGCTTACCGATGACACTGGCCTTTATGTCATTTTTTACTGTCATCGTTGGTGAATATATCCATGAAAAAACAGCCCGGCAATTATTATACCCTCTGCTGATAACAGGGCTTTTATCTGTGATTTACTGGTACTGGAGCGAAACCATAGGGCAGGGGGATTTACGTTTTTACATTCTGGTACAATTTTTACCCATTATTTTAATGCCCATTATTTTATGGCTATTTTCTACGCACTTTAGTCATGGTCATTATTACTGGCTAATCATTGCCTGCTATGTTCTTGCAAAAATTTTTGAATTAGCAGACCAGCTTGTGTTTGAAACACTGGTATTCATATCCGGTCACAGCATCAAACATTTGATATCGGCGATTGCGCCTTATTTATTTTACCTGGCCCTAAAAAATCGACAATCAGATGACGCAAATATAAGCAAATAACTCTGTATAGTTATTCAGCTTAACTGTACTGTAGGGCGACAAATCGTACCTACAGTACATTAAGTAGATTATTTCTTTTTTCTAGCTTTAGGTTTAGATTTCTTTGTCATTTTCTTAAGTTTAGCCAATTGCTGTTTTTCCCATTTCTCACCAGCGGCAACCATAGCATGGACTTTTTTCTCACCGATTTTCATTAATTCAGCTTCACGTTTCATCGCGACATTGAGCTGATCTTTGAGTACAGCAATTTCAGCTTTGGCTGACTCTTTCACCGCTTTTAATGTTTCTTTAGTCGCTTTCAGGTCTGCACGTAGTTTATCTGCAAGCACGGCACGTTTCTGATCTGCCGTCTTGCGATGTGCAGCTGCTGCTGATCTTTTAGTTGCTGTTTTTTTTGCAGCTACTTTTTTCTTTTTAGCCACTTTTTTCTTTTTTCCTGTTGAAGGTGCTTTAGCCATGAGTAATTCCCCTTTGTTTTAGTGAAAATGAAATATCAACTTAATATACCTAAGAATCTGTCTATCCAGTTAAATTAATGTTCTCCTGAACAAGATCTGGTTCGCCACAATGCCGCAAAATAAATTCACGACTTTTGTTACGTAGTTCTAGTGTAACACGCCAGGCGTCCTTGTTCTGTTCATTTAAAATAGTTTCAGGATGTAGTGCTTCACCTATCTCAATACTGATTGAGCCATGATGCGGGAACCAGGATCCTGAACGTAATATAGATCGTGTGCCGCGTATAGCTACTGGTATAACAGGTACTTCTGCTTCAACAGCAACTGTAAATGCTCCTAAATGAAAAGGCCTTAACCCTGGAATACGGGTAAAGGTGCCTTCTGCAAAAAACATTAACGCATCTCCCTGTTTAAGTATATTGGTCAGACGCTGGGTGTCTGCAAGACTCTTACCTGTATCATAACGATCAACAAATTCGGTATGAATATTTTTTAAAGGGATTCGACTAAAAAAATATTGGGCTAACTCTTTCTTGGCAGTATAACGAATGTGACCGGGTAAGGTAGCTATCAATGCGTAGCTATCCAGATAACTAGCATGGTTGGAGACTAGTACATAAGGTCGTCCATCTACTGGGATATTTTCTATGCCATTGACTGTCACTTTTGTTGCAGTTAACCAGCTAAAAAGGCGGACACAACTTTTTGCGATGAACCAACGTAGGGAGAAACCGGGTAAGAACATACTGGATAACCAGGCAATGGATGCCAGTAGACAATACGTAAGCCAGCAATAAATGGCATACATGACGGCTTTACCATAACGCCATATACGACGAAGCTCAGGCAATATGCTGGCAATAACAATTCGACTTATTTGCAGGTAAACGCTGGGCTGATTTTTCCCAATTCTGCCTTTCTCAAAAAGTTCTCGACTGGCTGTACGACGAATTTTTCCACTCGATGTTTTTAAAACTGTGCCGGGCGGAGCTAACACAATTTCATCAGGTGGTGAACCAATTAAATCAGTCGCTAATGTATTTATATCTGTACGCAGCTTTTCCCGCTCATTATTATCTTTACTACGAGTCTCGGCAATGACGATCAATCGTTCAGTTTTACTATGTTTATCCACGCTACCAAATACAGCAACTCGACCAGTACGAATACCTGAAATATCACCCACAGCCTGTTCCAGCTCATGGGGATAAATATTTCGTCCCGCCCTGATAATAATGTCTTTAATTCGGCCAGTTAAATATAATTCACCTTTTGCGATATAAGCCAGGTCACCGGTGTCCAGCCATTCACCATCGAACAGACTACGTGTTTTTTCTGTCTCACGATAATAACCACTGGTTGAAGATGGACCATAAAACTCCAGGCGTCCTTCATGACGTTCAGGTAATTCATGACCAGCCTGATCGATAACCCTGATTTGATGATTAGCTAATGGCAGTCCGCAAGAAACAAACTGTAAGGCATGTTGATCTTCACTGTCAGTGATTTTAGCAACACCAGTTTGCATAAAAGTATCGCGCTCAATACTGTCAATCACCGGCCCACGTTGCAAAGGAGGAAACACCAGACCAACGGTTGATTCTGCCAGGCCATAAACAGGCATCATTGCTCTGCCATTAAATCCAAAATCTTTGAAGTGTTGACTGAAGCTGCTCAATGTTTTTGGGCTAACAGCTTCTGCACCATTAAAAGCAGCACGCCATGAACCTAAATCAAGACCTTTTATATCTTCATCCTTTAATCGTCGCAAACAGTATTCATAACCAAAATTGGGAGAAGCAGACAATGTGCCATGATAATGATGAATAGCCCACAACCAACGTTCTGGTCTGGCCAGAAAACTCAGGGGCGACATAACCACGAACAACATAGCGAAATACAGGCTGCCTAGCCAGGCACCTATTAAACCCATGTCATGATAGAGCGGCAACCAGCTAACAAAGACATCTTTTGAGTCAGCCTTTACAGTTTCGCCCATGGCTCGAATATTGACCAGCAAATTGGCATGGGTCAGTACCACGCCTTTGGGATTGCCTGTGCTACCTGAAGTGTATTGCAAAAAAGCAATATCATTGGGTGATAAAACCGGTGGCATTGAAATCGCATTTGATTTCGCAAGGTCGTCGGCTGAAACAATATGTTTCAAACCCGGAACCTGAGACTTAAGCAACTGAGCTACCTTTTTGGCCTCAGCAACGGTAATGAATGTTTTAGCCAGACAGTTATTTAATATACGCACATGTCTACGCATATGATCTTCCAGCTGTGAAGGACGTGCAGGAGGATAAATGGGCACAGGAATCCCACCTGCCAGTAAAACTCCAAAAAAACTATAAAAATAATCCGGACCACTGGGCAGCATTAGCGCAACAGGTTCAGCTGGTTTTAATCCACGTTGCTGAAGTCCACCGGCAACACACATAGCGGCATCTTTAAGCTGCTGATAAGTAATAACCTCTCCATCACCTTCATCGGTGTACATCTGAATATGGGGTCGGTCAGGATGTGTGCTGACATGCCAGTTCAAAACATCTAAAAGCGTTCGTGAATCATCGGGGGTGGCCCTGGTATCCGCCAATTCTATTGATGATATATCTGCCGTATATAAGGACTCCCTGGAAGTTCCTGCACTCTGAATGGCGCGCAATAAATCCCTTGCTGATTCTGCTTCTGCAAAGGTTTGTTCTGGTAATGCCAGCTTGAATTTTTTTTCAACTCTGGCAATTAGCTCGACACGAGCCAAACTATCAAGACCAAGATCTTTTTCAAAATGACTATCAATATTGATGCCTATTTCGGAAGGGCGGTTTTGGTGGAATTCACTGACAAGGTCATTGATTACCTGTATCAACTCAGTGACGATATTGTCTGATTGAGCCGTGGTCTTGAAAGTATTCATCAATTATACCTTGTGGCTTTTGTCATTTATGTACACATAATAGCCCCAGACAGGTGCTTTGATCAAAGTCTATTGTTGAATCAGTATTGATTTTAGATTTAATTCTTCAATAAACACGACAAATGAAAGCATCACCACAGCGCAATCCCTGTTAATCCCTGAAAAAGCGAGTACTTCACCAGCGATGCTTTTATGCATACACCGTGTACTAATCGTTGGCTAATTTAAACTCAGCCAACAAAGGTGTATGGTCAGACAATCGTTGCCAGGGTTGTCCATGTAAATTTCTGCAATCTACGACTTCTAGTCCACGAAAATAAATCCTGTCCATTGACAATACGGGGAATAAAGCAGGGAAGGTACGTGCATATGAACCATGAACATCTTTGAATACTTCTTTTACGCCCAGGTCGTGATGAAGATGACGTTCAGCTCGGCCACGCCAGTCGTTAAAATCACCAGCAATAATCAAAGGTTCTTTAGAAGGAACATGGGAATTGATACGCCTGGCCAGTGTTGAAAGTTGACGCTCTCTTTCACGTCCAAAAAGGCCAAGGTGGATACAGATAATATGAATTTTCTTTTCACTACCGGAAATTTTAATCGTACCATGCAAGAGGCTCCGGCTGGCCTTCTTCATAATAGAAACATCGATATTCTCCCATTCAATAAATGGGTACTTACTTAGAATTGCATTGCCATGATGACCTGATTTATAAATCGCATTTTTGCCGTAAGCATGATGCGGCCAAACTTCATCAGCAAGAAATTCAAACTGGTTATTATTTTTCCAGTCATCAAATCGACCATTGCTGATATTCTTCTCGCCATGAATTTCCTGAAGAAAAACTACATCAGCATTAATTTTACGCAATGATTGCTTTATATCATGCAAGATAAATTTCAGATTACCCATGCTAAATCCTTTATGGATGTTATAGGTTAGAATTTTTATCGACGTATCTGGCATGAGTTTGTAAAATTATTTTAGTTCCTGTTTACTCATTTTAGCTATACTGCAGTTAAGTAACACCGAGTTTATATAATGAACATCGAATTAGTACAGCTCTTAGTGTTGATTATAATCGCAAATGGCGCACCCATATTGATTCGAGTGCTATTAAATGATGTTTTTAATACAGCGATTGATTTCGGCTACAAGCTACCTGATAACAAGCCCATATTTGGCCATTCAAAAACATGGCGAGGCCTGTTTGCTGCGTGCTTTATCACAGCTATTGCAGCATGGTTACTTGGTTATGCACCGATAACTGGCCTATTGATCGGTTTCTATGCCATCCTGGGTGACCTCATCTCCAGTTTTATAAAACGACGTTTGGGCAGACCTCAAAGCAGCATGGCCCCCTTACTTGACCAGATACCCGAATCACTTTTGCCTGCATATATGATGATGCAGACCTTTGAACTCGATAGTTTTGCCATCATACAACTGGTATTGATCTTTATCATTGTCGAATTGTTGCTTTCTCATATACTTTACAAATGGGGAGTACGCAGACACCCTTATTAAAAAGGACAGCAAAATGACTCAAAAACGCGAAGACATCTATAATCTTCCCAATCTAGTCAGCCTGATACGGATATTGATGGCGCCTGTGTTATTTTACTTCGCTATCACCCAGCAGCCATACTGGTACATAGTCACACTGTTATTTGCAGAATTTACCGATGTACTCGATGGCTTCCTCGCCAGAACACTCAATCAAATAACAGAAATGGGCTCACATCTCGACAGCTGGGGAGATTTTGTCATCTATGCCACCATTGCCATTTGCGCATGGATACTGTGGCCTGACATTATACAAAGAGAATTACCTTACTTTTTTATTATCGTATTTAGTTTCACCATACCAGTAATCATTGGCTTCATTAAATTCCATAAATTCACCAGCTACCACACCCTGAGCGTAAAACTGGCGGTTTTTGTCACTGTCATTGCTTACATTTTAATTTTCACCGGTTTACTCGACTGGCCATTTAGAATCGCCGCCATGTTCTGTTTGTATGCAGCCATTGAAGAAATAGCTATAACACTTCTTATTCACCATGAGCATGTAGATGTTAGTTCAGTCTGGCAGGCATTAAAGTACAATAGAGAGAATAAGTAAAATAAAGGGAAGACCAACAATTTAAATACAAATCATGATAAGACGTTACGCAAAAAAGCTACTCATCATTGCTCTACTAATCAGTGTCGGCATTCTTCTCGAAGTAGCAGGCTTACTTGATGCTGAAAAAATACTTAACCTCGCCAGAGGTTATTCTGATAAATGGTGGCTGGTTGTTTTATTAATCCTTCTGCAAGCCATCCTGTTTACCTTCGCACTAGCTGGCTCTTTTTTTCTCTGGATTGCCGCTCCACTATATCCTCCTGCAATGGCGACCTTTATTCTTACCGCTGGCGGCACAATTGGAGGTATTGGTGCTTACTGGTTTTCAAAAAATATTACTGATGAATGGGTAGAAAAAATTGAAAACTCCCATGCCTACAAACTACTCCATAAACAGGATAATTTCTTCACCTTATTTGCCCTGCGAGTTTTTCCTGCCTTCCCACACTCACTGGTTAATTACAGTTCTGGAATTCTTAAGGTCAAGATCAGTCACTTCATAGCAGCAGCAATACTCGGTATAGGCATCAAGTCTTATATATATGCAGACGTTATTTATAATGCAACAAGCTCAACATCGCTGAACAAACTAATAGATATCTCAAGTTATGGGCCATTAGCTCTGTTGTCTGCTTTAACACTTATCGGCGTATTTATTAAGTATAAAATGACAACTAAAAAAGAGAGCAATTAATTAAATTATTTTTTTCTACATATTACTTATGTTAACTATTTAAAATTGATTTCTTTGAGAACATACTGAAAATAAATTACCTAGTTTTTATAGCGTTATATAAGGACACTTTGAATATAAACTGACGGTATGACACAGAAACTAATTACACTTCACCAGCTGCTTGAACGCACTTGATATAAGGTAAATATACGAGGATTTAGCCGAACTATTTTATATATGGACTGCACCAAAAAAAATACTGACTCTTATTTAGACACTTTAGTTCATATTGAAAAGTTGCAACTTCTTTTCACTCAATCTTTTTCAGCAATATTCTTCAGCCTTTTTATTGCTATTTTATTAACTACAATTCTCTGGCCTGTTCAGGATCACTCAATCCTGCTTATCTGGCTTAGTATCCTGACTTTTACTTTCATAGCCCGGTATATTATGTTCGTACGTTATCAGCAACTAACACCTCAGGGTGAAAACGTACTACCATGGGAGAAAATTTATTTTATAACATTGATGCTATCCGCAGTCACATGGGGTGTTGGAAGCGTCATAATCATGCCCCATGATTCTCCTATTCATCAGGTAACCATTCTTTGCTTTATGCTTGGCATGGCTGGTGGCGCAATTTCTGTCTACTCTGCCCACCGTTTAATGACAATAATCACGATTGTTACAATACTAACGCCAATAACTATCTGGTTTTTACTAAGGGCTGATCTTCTTTCAACAGGGCTGGCATTAGCCACTGTATTATTCTTTCTTTCAACAATACGTGCTACAAAAATCCTGACCAATTCACAACATAAAAGCCTCCTGCTGACCCATGCTTTACGGAATAGCCAGGAACAATATAGTCACCTTATTAAAAATATTGGTGGTACATATCTCATATACAGCCAGAAGCTTAATGGTGAAATAACTTATGTAAGTCAGGGAGCATACTCACTTTTTGGTCTTTCCAGACAGGAAATACTGGGCAGCACCTGGGAAAAACTTATCGACTGGTTACCTGGGTCCATGGAAGAAGCACATTCATACGTAGAACAAATGGTAGATAACAAAATCAGTTCTGCACAGCTTAATATGAGTTATAACCACCACAAAGATGGCAAACGTGTTCTTCACGTTACTATCTATCCAGTCAGGGATAATACTGGCTGCTTAATTTCAATTGATGGTATTGCAGAAGATATTACTAAACAGTTAACAACACAGGAACAACTACGACTTGCCGCCAATGTTTTTTCTTCCACACAAGATGGTGTCATTATTACTGATGTAGACACGCGAATTATAGATATAAATCCTTCCTGTCTAAAAGTGACAGGATACTCACGTAATGAATTAATAGGAGCGCATCCCAGCATATTTAGCTCAGGCCGACACACTCCAGAGTTTTATAAGAACATGTGGCGAACCATAGCAAAAACAGGACACTGGGAAGGAGAGATATGGAACCGGAGAAAAACGGGAGAAATCTACAATGAGCAACTTAATATTAGCGTAATCAAAGATGAACATGGAGAACCTCAAAATTATGTCGCTGTTTTTCATGACATCAGCTATATCAAAGAACGTGAGGCTGAGCTTAAGCAGATCGCATTTAAAGATGTTTTGACGCGCTTACCCAATCGCTTACTGTTATATGACCGTATGCAACAAGCTTTGCTCCTGTCCGATCGTGATAAAAAACAAATAGCCATTTGTTATCTCGACCTGGACGGATTTAAACTTATCAATGACAGCTATGGTCATTTTGCGGGTGATCAGGTTCTAATTGAAGTTTCTACACGCCTTAAGCATGCCGTTCGCTCCAATGACACAGTAGCTCGAATCGGTGGCGACGAGTTTGTATTACTTTTACATGACATTATTAATTTAGCTAAACTTGAAGAATTTTTAGACCGCATCCTTAAAACAGTTTCTGAACCTTACAATATGTCATTTGCGAATATCACTCTTTCAGTCAGTATCGGAGTAACACTGCAACAAAAAAGTGAGAATGACGTAGATCTCCTGCTGAATAATGCCGACCAGGCCATGTATGAAGCTAAGAAGCAGGGCAAGAACCGCTATATCTTTTATAAAAACAAATAGTCTACTCTTTACAGATGGTGTACAAATCTTGATCTGCATGACCAATGCAGCAAAAGAACAAGGCAGCTGGAGCCAGCAAATTTTACTTCTGTTTCCCACTGAAGCGATGATGTAATCCACACTGGGTGGGTACTTCGGCCTGATGTTGGCCTTTTCAATTACAGAACTCATGAACCTGAGCGCACCGGGAATCCCTGTTTATACCTACTGACATTATGTCGTAATAGCTGAGATACCTGCTATTTAGTCGGTATATCAGCAAGTACTACCATTCCAGTCAGGCACACTGCTGATATAAATCCTATCGATACCTTATAAACTAGAATAATTCTAGCTAATCATTCAGTACGACAATAAAATAAATATTTACTATCTATAAATATACAGTTTGTCATTAGTATGGTATTTTTATAGAGCGATATCTGCATTGTCCTAAATGATCCCAAATAAACTAATTTAAGCTATTCATCTATCAGATGAGAGACCAATTGATGCTAAATTTAATGCCAAATTACTGTAAAAATGTAATATATTTGTTTGTTTTTTCCAATCTCATAGCTGTACTCCCAACCTATGCAGAACCCTCTAAGTCACTGAAAGCTGAAGCATTTTCCGACCCTGATTATATTGCTAACCCAGGAAAGGGCTTTCTAGAACAAGCTATCCAATATGATAAAAAAGTAGCAGATGATGTTGACGTTGTTATTTCACTCGGCCAGCAAACATATCCTGCCATGCACAAGATGGTTGAAGATGTTGCCAAAGCAAACGGTATTAAAGTAGCAATACAACAAGGTACCTGTGGAGCAACGGCTAAGAAATTACTAAAAAAATCAGTGGATATAGGCACTTATTGCTGCCCACCAGGTAAAAATGACCGTTTACCTGGTTTAAAATTTAACACCATAGCCATCTCTCCGGTTGCTCTTGTTACCCACGTCGACAACCCAGTCGATAACGTTTCGGCAGAAGATGCGAAAAAGATTTTTAAAGGTGAATATGCCAACTGGACAGAAGTGCCCGGTTATCAGAATTTATCAGACAAACTTAAAGGCAAACACATTCAACCAGTCGTTCGCTTACATTGTAAAAAGAGACCCGGTCACTGGCGATTACTATTGAACGGCCCTGACAATGTAAGTCCCAGGGCAGAATCAGTG
>Ga0224511_10003162_pt1 | contig 11663 bp, 10 predicted proteins | sample SF_May12_sed_USG_2_FD_169988 | JGI IMG/M metagenome (GOLD analysis project Ga0224511, IMG submission 169988) | Sediment microbial communities from San Francisco Bay, California, United States - SF_May12_sed_USGS_8_1 | ecosystem: Environmental > Aquatic > Marine > Sediment | place: USA...
CATTACCATGGCGGCCTGTGCTCAACCGCCCTATAACAACATTGATAATGAACAATTGAAATCCATGATTGAACAAGGCGTACCTGTCTATGACATACGACGCCCTGATGAATGGAAACAAACCGGAGTAGTAAAAGGCAGTCGTCTGATGACTTTCTTTGATGCCAATGGCAACGTCTATGCTGACTTTCTGCCAAAGTTCTCCGAGCAAATCAAAAAAGACCAACCCGTCATTTTAATTTGCCGCACCGGCAACCGCACCGGCATGTTGGCAAAATATCTGGTTGAGAAACTGGGTTACACACAAGTCTACAACGTAAAACACGGCATCACTGACTGGATTCGTAAAGGTAAACCGGTCTCAAAAATCTAGCACGACCGGCAGTTACCTTCTGCCACCACCAGAACCCATGCCACGGCCACCGGACCTCATACCACGGTCGTCATCATCATCCATCATGCGGCCACCGCCCATGCCCATGCCGCGACCACTTTCCCTCGGCTCATCCGGCAACGTGACGCCTCTTTCCTTTGCACGTTGCTCCATCATTTCATGCTGTTCCTTGCGATAGGCTTCACGCTCCTCCCTTGTTTCCATGCTTTGCATTTTTATACGATGCTGTTCACGCTCCTGCTGGGTCATTAACTGCCAGCCATATGCCTGCTTGCCTTCATCTTCATCTGCAACAACCAGACCAACAGGCATTAACAATAAACAGATCAGTGTAGATATAAAAAACGGTTTCTTTTTCATAATATTTTCCTTTGTCTATTTCAAAAAAACATCATTAATGGTTTTTTAACTTGTACCCGGTAAGCATGGATTTCACCAGATTCCGGTTTTCACGAATACTGGAGAGCAGGACACCTGCGACATGCAAACCGATCAATAACACCGTAAAGTTGGCAAAAAACTCATGGATCTCTTCCCAGAATTCCTCGCTTTCATTTTCATCATCGTTTTCCCTGTGCTCTTTTCCACGTTGCGCAAATTTATCATGGTCATCATCATCCTCTTCATGTTCCTTATATGCACGACGTGTTTCCTGAATCTGGCTTTGCTCCTGTCCTCCACTTGCAACTGCAAGAGGGCCATAACCTTCGAGTCCATACACTTTTACACCACTCAAACCGGTCAGTAATAAGCTAATGAGAAGTGCCACAATCATCCAGCCACCAGCCGGATTATGTCCCAGATAATCCTTTACCTTGCCTGCTAACATACCCTTGATAAAACCGATTGTTTCAACCGGAGAATAAATAAAATCAGTAAAACGGGCATATTTGGTGCCAACCAGCCCCCAGATAACCCGAAACGCAACCAGCCCCAGAATCACATAACCGGAATACGCATGGATAAGGCCTTCTTCCTCACCAGTCAAATAACAGACTATAAATGTCAACACCAGTGACCAATGGAAAATCCTCACCAGCGGGTCCCACACGTATATTCTTTCATTCATCATCATCTCCTTCAGAAAAATTTGAAGTTGGAACATCTACAAGAGGATAATGGCGTGAAACAGGCGAATAATCATCGGGCGTATGACCAACATGCGCCCTTATCAGGCATTTGTCCAATAGAATAAGTTTTTGTTTTATATAAAGGATATTTAAAGTGAATATAGACACACCCAAAGAATCTGTTTTAATCATTATCCTGACATTAGTTGTGGTAACAAGCGGCTTTGATCTCATGACCGACGTTTCTCACGGTGCGACATACGGTCACATCACAAAGGAAGCCGCAACCGTGCTGTTTTCTGTCCTTGCCATTTTATGGTTATTGCATGGACTGCGTGAGCAAACCCGGGAAATCAATCAACTGAAACTCGATCTGGAACATGTCAATCAATCCAGAAAACAGCCTGATGAATATGTTCTGGCTGCACGTAAGCAGGTTGGAGAAGTCATTGCCAAACAATTTACCGCATGGGAACTAACCAGCAGTGAAAAAGAAGTCGGGATGTTATTGCTAAAAGGACTCAGCCTGAAAGAAATTGCCGCTCTGCGTAACACACTTGAAAAGACCGTGCGACAGCAAGCATCGGCAATATACAAAAAAGCCGGTGTCACCGGGCGTCATTCATTTTCAGCCTGGTTTATTGAAGATTTTCTCTAACACACAAAGGACATATTAACTGTTTTGTGCAATCCAGTTTTTCAGACTACTGGCATCCATTGCGCCGGCAATACGCGCTGATTCCTTACCACCCTTGAACACGGCCAATGTTGGAATACTACGAATCCCGAATTGTCCCGCCAATGCCTGTTCAGCCTCGGTATTCACTTTCGCCAGAACCACTCGCGGTGACACCTCACCTGCGACCTGCTCAAATACCGGTGCCATCATCTTGCATGGCCCACACCATGGTGCCCAGAAATCCACTACTACCGGCAAATCTGATTTAGCGACAAAACGGGAAAAATTCTGACTGTTCAACTCCACCGGCTTCCCCATAAATAACTCCTGCTTGCACCCGCCGCACTTCGGTCCATCAACAAGACGATCTTCAGGAATACGATTAATCTGCCCGCATTGCGGACACACGACATGCTTGGACATAAAATTCACCCTTGAAAATACATTGAGTGATATATGGGGATGATTGGGGAAAATTCAAATTGGGATTTTTAGCCCAAATGAAATCGGAAAATAATAATACCCTAGTGCTCCCCCCTGGAAACAAGAAACTCACTGTATTGTTTGTCTGTTCCCTGAATATGATTGACCAGCCAATCCTGTAAATAGCGTAACAGGTTTTTTGATACTTCTGTGCTGTTGGAATCAAACTGTTCCTGAAATTCGTTTATTTTTACTTTTATGGCTTCATGTTGTGCAAGATGAGATTCATAATCAGGGAAGTTGTGTTTTTTCATTAGATCTTCTTCCCTTTTAAAATGTGTCAATGTGTAATCTTTCAGTTCTTCCAGAATGCGTTTTGCCTCTTCACTACCTCTGGTCTTGTTTAACGCGGTGTACATTTCCATCATGAGTGCAAACAGTTTCTTATGTTCTTCATCCAGTTTGGCAACACCCACACTGTAGGCCGGTTTCCATGCATAATGTTTTTCCAGAAAAGTGTTTTTTACAATCAGGACAATAGGTACCAGAATGAGGGATAGCAGCCCTTTCTCAATTCCCCATATATAAAAGATGAGCACAAATAAAGGAATAATGAAGAGCAGCCATATCATCCATTCCATTGCTTCAATTTTCAGTTTCATATTCTCTCCAGTTATGTTTCTTTGAATTTTATTGGAAAGTGATGTAGCGGGAGAGAGAAAATCATTTCTCCTCTTTCAGTCTCAACATTCTATGGAAAATAACCTTGTTTGCCTATTGGAAATTTTTTCTTTTGTAAGTAGTTGAATGTTATGTTATTCAAATTTAGACTAATTCTGAACAGTGAAGGCTCGGACTTTATTGGCCCGCTACCATCATGCTATCTACCAGTATGGAACCGGTAAAAATATTACCACGGGTTTCGATGTCGTTACTGATTGTAACAATTTTTTTAAACATGTCTCTCAGGTTGCCGGCAATGGTTATTTCTTCTACCGGCCGGGTGATTTCACCATTTTCAATCAGGAATCCGGCGGCACCCCGTGAGTAGTCGCCGGTCACAATGTTAATGCCTTGCCCCATGAGTTCTGTCACAAACAAACCATTGCCGATCTTTTTAAACAAGTCATTCTGAGTCAAATCACTGTGGGTAATAAACAGATTGTGTACACCGCCTGCATTACCGGTGGTTTGCAGGTTCAGTTTGCGTGCCGAATAACTGTTGAGTACATAGCTTTGCAGAACGCCATCAATGATATAGTCACGCGCGGTTGTTGCCACACCTTCATTGTCGAAAGGGGTACTACCAAGTCCACCTATTAAGTGTGGTCGTTCATCAATGCGAATGAATTCAGGGAAAATGGATTCACCTAATGTGTCTTTCAGAAATGATGAATCACGGTACAGACTATTACCGTTGATCGCACGCAGGAAATGTGAAATCAAACCGGTAGCCATATCAGCAGAAAATATCACTGGCATTTGTGTGGTGGCAATAGGGCTTGCACCTAAACGACCAAGTGCACGCTCTGCTGCCTTTCGACCAACCGATGTTAATGCTTCAAGATCTTCATGTTTACGTGCCACCGTATACCAGTAGTTGCTTTGCATTTTGTCGCCTTCACTGGCGATGACTGAGCAACTCAGGCTATGTCGGCTGGCTGGATAGGAAGCAATAAATCCATGTGAGTTCCCATAACCGCGAATTCCCTGATGCGAATCTATGGTGGCACCTTCAGAGTTGGTTATACGTTTGTCCGTATTGAGTGCAGCGGCTTCACATTCCTTGGTAATTTCTATTGCACGCTCGGCACTCAATGACCATGGATGGGACAAATCCAGATCCGGAATATTTTTTGCCATAAGTTCAGCATCTGCCAGACCGGAAAACGGATCTTCTGTTGTATGACGTGCAATACTGCAAGCTGCCTTGACGGTATCAATAACAGCATTGTCACTGAAATCACTGGTACTGGCAGAACCCTTGCACTGACCAAAATAGACTGTCACACCCATGCTTTTATCACGCGTATGTTCAATGGTCTCAACATCACCCATACGGGATGTCACCGAAAGACCGGCATCCATGTGCGCATCAGCCTCGGCTGAACTGGCGCCCTGCTTTCTGGCTTCTTCCAGGACACGTTCAATCACTGATTCAAGTCGGGACTGATCTTCGCGATCACTAAATACAACAGGCATGTCCATTTTTTTTCCTAACTAAAATATTCATCAAAAAACAATTTTATTTATTGAAAAACTGTTCATAAGCTCCTCAAGTGGATGATGACAAGGCGAAAAGAAACGAGAATGCGGAGTTTACAGACAAGTAAATGAGCAAATTCGAGTTTCTTTTCAACACAGTCAGCACCGCTTCAGGGACTTATGAGGCGGTTCCGCCTACTGTCATGTTATTGATCTTAAGCGTTGGCTGACCAACCCCAACAGGCACGCTTTGCCCTTCCTTGCCGCAGGTACCGACACCCTCATCCAGTTGCAGGTCATTACCCACCATGGATACCTGCATCATGCTTTCCGGCCCATTACCGATTAATGTCGCCCCTTTAACCGGTCGTGTAACCTTGCCGTCTTCAATCAGGTAGGCCTCACTGGCCGAGAACACAAATTTACCGCTGGTTATATCTACCTGACCACCGGCAAAGTTAACGGCATACAGCCCTTTTTTAACAGAGCTAATGATCTCTTGCGGATCATGATTACCGGCCAGCATAAATGTGTTGGTCATGCGCGGCATGGGTAAATGAGCAAATGATTCACGCCGACCATTACCGGTTGGATTGACTCCCATTAATCGTGCATTCATTTTGTCTTGCATATAACCTTTTAAAATACCGTTTTCAATCAAAACGGTATTCTGGGTTTCTATGCCTTCATCATCGATGTTCAATGAACCACGGCGATTGGGCAAGGTGCCGTCATCGACAATAGTACAAAGTTCGGAAGCCACCTTCTCACCAATACGGCCGCTGAATGCTGAACTGCCCTTGCGATTAAAATCACCTTCCAGACCATGACCGACTGCTTCATGTAACAAGACACCCGGCCAACCGGGACCCAGTACGACCGGCATGGTTCCGGCCGGTGCATCAACAGCTTCCAGTTTTACTACTGCCTGACGCACGGCTTCACGCGCCAGTTTCAGTCCACGGTCATCTTCCAGAAAATAATCATAAGTGACACGCCCACCGATACCGGTACTACCCTGTTCACGACGTCCGTTTTGTTCGGCAATAACGGACACATTTAGACGTACCAGCGGCCTCACATCTCCGGTAAAGGTGCCATCGGTTGCTGCGATCAAAACCATTTCATGAACACCGGACAGGGATACAACAACCTGCTTCACACGCGGATCCTGCCTGCGTGCTTCTGCGTCGAGTGACTCAAGCAGTTTTACTTTTTCTGTTTCGGGTAATGAACCGAGTGGATCATCAGGAATATAAAGTGATTGTGAAGGTTGGCCTGACCATGCCTGTAACTTGCCCTGACCACCACTGCGTGCAATGGCACGTGCCGCTGTTGCTGCCTGAGTCAGTGCCGGTAAAACAATTTCATCTGAATAGGCAAAGCCGGTTTTCTCGCCACTGATGGCACGCACACCGACACCCTGTTCAATATTGTAACTGCCTTCCTTGACTATACCGTCTTCCAGCACCCAGCCTTCATGACGACTGCTCTGAAAATAGAGATCAGCGCTGTCAACGGAATGGGTCATGAGTTGATCCAGCACTGACTGCAGATCATTCTCACCCAGACCGGTTGGTGTTAATAAAACGCTACGTGCAAGCTCAAGGTTATTGCTCATCAGGTACGACAGCTTATAATGCGATGCTTCAGTGCCGGGAAGTTCTGGCGCGTACTGATCAACTTGTCACGATCAACATCAGCGATCACGGCACCGGAACCCTGTTGCAGATGATTAAGTATGTTGCCCCAGGGATCAACAATCATGCTGTTGCCATGTGTTGCACGCCCGTTAACATGAAAACCGCCTTGCGCAGCGGCAATTACATAACTCAGGTTTTCAATTGCACGGGCACGGATCAATGGTTTCCAGTGAGCCTTGCCGGTAATGGCAGTAAATGCCGAAGGCAAAGCAATAATTTCAACTCCCTTATCAACCATTTCACGAAATAGTTCCGGAAAACGCAAGTCATAACAGATAGCGAGCCCCAGTTTGCCAAACGGGGTATCAACAACCACCGTTTCAGTACCCGGTTCAATAGTGGACGACTCGTTATATTTTTCACCGCTTTCCTCGATACTGACATCAAACAAATGAATCTTGTCGTAACGCGCTACCACCTTGCCTTTGTCATTATATAAAAGACAGGCCGCTTTTACCTTTTTGGGATCCGAAGTGGTCAACGGGATAGTACCGCCGACAATCCAGACCTTATGTTTAGCCGCTGTCTGTGCAAGAAAATCCTGAATCTTGCCCTTACCATCTTCTTCGCGCACTTCGACCTTGTCCTGTTCCTTCATACCCATAATGGCGAAGTTTTCCGGTAACACAATTAACTTGGCACCGGCATCCACTGCCTGTGTAATCAAACGTCCGGCCTCGATCAGGTTTGCTCCTACGTTTGGCCCAGATGCCATTTGTATAGCGGCTACTTTATCTGTCATTACTGCTCCTGTTGTAACGTTGGTTCTTGTATTTGTTCCGGTTGCTGATAAAAATCTGCCTCTTTCGTTTCAAACAGAAACTCACTTGCCTGATCTTCATCGGATGTTATCTGGATGCGTACTGATGGTAACCCAAGTGCAATGAGCTTGTCTTGCAATTCCATAATCAATCGGGTGTTATTTGTATTCTTTGGATAATATATATGAAGCTGACGATCCGACTCCTGTATAAGCTCCTGCATGGATTCCAGCAGAGACGGGTTATTTAACAAACTTTCCAGTGTTACCGGTGGCACCTTTGTAATAACAGGTACAATGTTTTGCTCTATTGGTACGCTCTGCAGTTCTGTTGTCTGTTCAGGGGGAGTAACTTCATCGGCAACCTGCTGAGGAACACGGCTCTCTTCTGCATAAACCGCAAACAACACCAAAGCCAGAGAAAAATATAAAAGCTTTTTCATATTGCCAGATAATATCCGATATTGAATTTGATGTCAGTTAACCTTTATCAATCGGATCAGGTATTTTTTCAGGTTTTTTGTCTTCTTCCTTGATTTTTGTGATCACAGGCTTCTCCCAGGTGCCTGTTACCGTATATTCATATTTTGTTACACGGCTGATTTGCTTTCTGAATAATTTTTCCGTTATGACAGCAATGGCTGCTCCCAACGGGCCGCCGGCCACCGCGCCGGCCACCGCGAAACTGCCACTGAGCGTAGGTGTATACACCAGCGTCTGATCATAATCTTCATCGGTCAGGCCAATGCGGCCGGCTATCACAATCAGGCCAGCGGGAGATTTTACAACCAGATTGTTTGTATAGGCATTGCCCTGATCAATCGAGAAGTTTCCCCTGACGCTATCGAAGGTAAAACCTTTTTTGAACAAATCACTGAAGTCGAGTGATAAACGACGGGGAATGGCGCGCAAACTAAGTAAACCAAAAATGCGTCCTACCTTGCCGGGGTCAATATCCCGAATACGTCCTTCATCCAGATCAATGTTCATGCTCCCTTCTACTTTTCTAAGTGACCAGTCATAAGGGGAACCATCCCATCTGGCATCAAGTTTCAGTATTGATCTGCTGCCTTCAAATTCATTTTCATAATCCAGCTGACTCAAAAGTTCGCCAAAACTTTCATGTTCTATTTTAAGATTCAGTGAGGAATTATGAACATCATTAATATATAACCAGTTCCCGCTTCCTTCAGCCTTTACTTTTGAAGAATTGAGTGTGATGTGTTTAAAACTCAATCCATTCTCGACTTTTGCTACTTCCATATCCAGCTGCCCCAGCTCTGCATTGCCATAGGTAAAACGTTTGGCTTTGACAAACATGGTTGGGATATCACGCGGATCAAAAGTATCTTCCTTACTTTCTGTTGTTTCTTTATCACCCTTATGTCTTGCGATATGCAAATGATCCGCATCCAGCAACAGTGTTAATGCACTGCCGTCAGGTTTCCAGAGTGTCTGGGATTTACTGAACGTAATCCAGTTATCAATATCAATACTGGCCAGATCACCGGACAGTTTGAATAATGATTTTTCAGGCAGACTGGTGCCTTCACTTCCCAGATGTATACCACCACGACTAAGGGAAGTCCGGTTTTCCTTTTCTTCCAGTTCAAAGATACCGCTGATGTCCTTTCCATAAAGCATGGAAATCTTTCTTGTATCCGTTGTTGCTAAATCAACTTCCAGTTCCAATGTGCGCGTCATTACTGCTTCCTTACCCAGAGGACTGGGCAGATTTACCCCCAGACCTGAAAGGTCAGATTCAATATGGAGTTGTCCCTTGCCTTCCCCTGAACCCCAGTCTTGCGGAAATTGTACTTTTGCTCGCCAGTCAGCATTGCCTGAAAAATAAATCAGCCATGGCCAGTTATATTGTTTCATGAGTTTTTCTACTTCTACATGACTGGCAATATCCATCGTTGTGAAGCTTTCTTTTTTGCCTTGCTGTTTTTCAGAATAAATATCAGCAGTAATGGGTTTGTCCAGAAACACACCGGACAACCTGCTTTGGGTCACACCTTTATCTGAAAAACTGAGCAAACCATTTATCTGGTTAATTTTCAGATCATGTGCGCCGATTAATGTATTGTTGATAAATTTTATACTGCCTGCTGCCGTACTTGCTTTGTCTGAAAGAGAGATACCAAGATTCAGATTAATGTTGCATTTACCTTTAACTTCTTTTTCCGGCAGCAAGTTGGCGAATTTTTTATTGAGAGGGCTTTGTTTCAGAAAGGCAATACCATCGCGTGTTGTGGAATCCACCTTACCCTTGATATTCAACACAGGATGATTTGAACTGAGTATTGGAATCGAAACCTTAGTTTCAAGAATATCCGCATCGAATATTTTTCCTGCCGCCACATCAATGTTCATGCTATTACCGCTAAAAACCACCTGTGCCTCTATTTGATCAATACGCGGCCAGTCTTGCATGTAATCAAGCAACACATTTTCAATAGTAAAATCGACCTTGAATTGCCCATTGTTTTTTTCAAACGGAAAATCCTTTACCTGCCCCCTGAAAACAGCTGTCCCTGTTTTTACATGTCCACTGATAATGGAACGATCAAGCCACTTAACAACACGATCCGGCATAATAACAACCGGCAGATAGGAATAAACCTGTTCGGCATTTCCATTATTGAAACTGGCTTTAATATCGAGATAAGGGCTGGTGTTTTCTTCAATACGCACCAGTGCCTTGACCTGCATTTCCAGATCCTTGCCTGCCAGATCTATTTCACTGGTTGTGATTTCCCATGCCTTGCCCTTACGCGCCCAGTCAATTCGGCCTGTCATTTCCCTGATTGGCCATGACTTGCGAAAAACATGCGGAATATTGACCTCGACCCGATCACTGTCCGTCTCGATTTCAAGACTTCCGGCATTATTTGCATGACGAAGAGTACCGCTGAGTGCGGTAAAACCGGGAATGGATTTCCATGGCTGGATGGTGAGATCAGAAAGTTGTGTATTGAATGCAATTTGTTCTATTGCATCATTCACAATATTAAAACTGGTATGAAATTTTTCCAGTTTACCTTCCGGCCGCATGGTTACTATGGCATCTATCATTTTCTTATCCAGTTTGCCAAACATCAATGCAATCTGGCTAATACTGCGGTTCATGGCACTGTCAATATCAACCTGCGCATTATTTTTATTTACTGCAATCCGGATATGACTACCCTTCTCTTTTATATCTCCCTCCTGAAACACAGCCTTGTCAATATCAAGTGTCCAGTTTTCATTTTCACGCTGCCATTTGAATCGACTGATATCAACATCTGCCGGATTTTTTATAAATTCATTCTGGTTAACCAGTTTTATGTCATCAAGCTCCAGTTCTCCTTCAATGGATTCTATACGTGCCTGTTTAAATTCCCCTTTCAAATCAAAACTGACTACCCCTTCAGAAAGAGCAAGGTAATCACGGCCAACCTCATCAAGAAAAACATTAAGGCCCAGTTGTGTTCCTCTTGTTTTCAAACTGCCTTCCCATTCACTTGAAGACAAAACGTCACCCTTGATTGCCAAATCAAATTCAAGTGCACGTCCTATTTTTTCAGGGAAATGGATTGAGCCTTTCAAAAAATGCTGGCTATCTTCATTTTTCAAATGCAAATTCACATTAGAAAAACTGAACTCCCGTTTCCTGTATTCATCTTTCCATGAGATATTGCAGTTCTCAATTCCGATATAGGGGTTTGCAAGCAACCATTGGGCAAAGGCCTGATTGTCTGATTCAGATACCTTTGTATCAGATACACCAATTCCCTGAATGGCAATTGTTCGATCCGGGTGACGCACAACATAAAGACTGGCACCATCAATCATCAGTCCTGTTGGTATCAGTTTTCCACCTGCAATACTGTCAAGCAACCCGATATCAACACGCGCCTTTTTAAATTGCATAACTTCCCTGTTACTTTTGATATCAATTAGCCGGACTTCCTCCATCCTGATTTCAGGATTAACAGACTTCCATGAAACGTAAATATCACCGACCTTGACGTTATAGCCAATCAAATCACTTAACTTGTTTTCAATATCAGACCGGTACTGGTTCAGACCAAATGTAACAAAACGTAATGTGATAACAGTCGCAACAAAAATAATAATTATAATTGCTGTTACATTGCGTGCTGTTGTCAGTGATTTATAAAGAGATAGCATATAGTTATTCTAATAATTTGCCTTACATAAGAACAACATCAAACTGTTCCTGTGCATACAGTGACTCAACCTGAAATTTGATGGTTTTACCAATAAATTCTTCCAGTTCAGCCACACTGTCTGATTCCTCATCCAGCAGTAAATCCACCACCTCCTGTGAAGCAAGCACCATCAGAGTCTGGGTATCAAACTGACGTGCCTCACGCAGAATTTCACGGAATATTTCATAACACACTGTTTCTGCTGTTTT
>Ga0224511_10003163_pt1 | contig 11662 bp, 2 predicted proteins | sample SF_May12_sed_USG_2_FD_169988 | JGI IMG/M metagenome (GOLD analysis project Ga0224511, IMG submission 169988) | Sediment microbial communities from San Francisco Bay, California, United States - SF_May12_sed_USGS_8_1 | ecosystem: Environmental > Aquatic > Marine > Sediment | place: USA...
CAATAAGTTGTTTGTGACATTTATTTAGAAACATTTTGTCGAAGATTAAGTTACAACTTTAAGATGAGTTTAATACATAGCGGTCCTAACCAACGTTCAGACAAGTCTAGTGTAACTAACGACATATACGTCGTTTTTTGTTTAATTTCAAATACATGTCTTCTTTTAAAGAGAGTGTTCATATGTTGTTTAATACTATGGTTCCAAGAAAAACGTGTAATCTAGATAAGTAAATCGGAACTTATCCCGACGTTTGAAAGATAGTGCATGTCTATAAACATATTCCTCTAGACATCTCAATTGAGAACTACATATGCTGAGTGTAAAAGGGGTCTTGTAAATTAAAAAAAATCAAAGATAAAATGTTGCAAAGAATGTAGATTAGGTAAGGTTTAATGGCACCATGATGGAAAAATGGCCGGTACATAAACACACACTTAGCACAGCACAAAACACGCAAAGGAACAAGACGTAACTAACATTTAAAATATGTATTATTATTATTATTATTATTAGTAGTAGTAGTAGTAGTAGTAGTAGTAGTAGTAGTAGTAGTAGTAGTAGTAGTAGTAGTAGTAGTAGTAGTAGTAGTAGTATATTATTCTATTATAATACGTTCGCCTTGAACAGCTTAAATAAAACCGAGGCTGCAGGCTATGCTTTCTGAGGGCTTTCCCTTTCATCAGTTTAATTGGTACTGTCATTGTCCTGCGTCGAACACGTCAGATAATAAAGTGTAAATGTACAAATAGTTGTACCACTATTTCGCACGTTTAAATGGTTTTTTTAAATTATAATATGATACATGCTTTGTCGGGTGTCTACAACTAATCGTCAGTTATGTTTAAACCATACACGTGAACGGTCTATTACTGCATAGTGCTTTGCAAACCTTAATCAAGAAAAATGCACAATCAAAGTCTAATGTTAAAACATTGCAATGTTTGTTTATGAAAAGTAAACCAACATAAATTTATAGTTTGTCACAACACACAAATAGCAAAATGCGTGAACACGTTACAATATAGTTTGCGTATAAACACATTCCACAATTCTAAGGGCACGAGAATCTAAACAGATGTTTAGACGGCATCTTTTATGTAATCTCTGGCGTTACACGACACTCCCTCAATTATAAAGCCTCATTAGCAAAGTCGTAGTTTATTGTTGGTGTCATAATACAATAAAACAAAATCTCACTCAACACAGAAGGCGAATGCCAATCCTTTATGTCAGGAAATTATATTTAATGAGTTGTGTTGAAACAATGTTGACACTGAAAGTATGGTTGATATGATTGTACGCTGTTATGAACACTATTTATAATGTCATGTCAGTGTGGTTTCTTGGGCTGCCACCAATTTCCCTGAAAAGAGTTTTCAGTGTGAGCCTCACGAGTGAAATAAAGTAAAAACACAACATCAGAAAAAAACCATAAAAACTCTTGACGGAGCCGTAAATCAAACCCAGGACCACTCGCACCCAAATCGGATGCGTTACATCTGCACCACCGAGTCAACTGAGAGTATCGATTGTAATCAAGCTATTTAATTGCTTCTACGCAATAAATAAACGAAGTCGAATTTGCGGTCCACACATTTTCAACAAATTCATTTTTATCTGTAATGTTTTTACCTACATGGATTATACGTGACAGTTTCTCATATTTACGTGTGTAGGCTTCACTTCTTAAAAATGGTTAAATTGTCGGATGTAAACGATTCTGACCTAAAAGATTCAGGCATAGCATCTTTGAACCATAAAGCCTATAGATTCCCATTTACAGTTTCCTCATGAAATGTAATTTAGCATTCGTAACCAGTCATTTCGTACCACGACACTAATTACAACATTGAAACTTTAATGTGACATATTATTTTCATGCTGTACTGTTGTTTACTTGTATTTGGTTATTATTTGTTTTACAGTTCCACCCATTAGCAAACGGAGTAGTTTTCTCTAGATCTCCTCTTAGTATTAATGGTTTGTTCATTTGTACATAGTTAGACATGTCGTTTTATTTTTTATTATTATTCATGCCAACTTTTTTTAGCTGGAACTTGTCTTTAAAATACAATGTTATCGAATCGTGTTCTTCATTCGATGACAAACTTACCCTACATAGCCAAATAAAAGTAGCAACAGACTGAAAGCGATGAATTGTAAGATTGTTATGAAATTAGTGATTAAACACATCTCTGTTGTCACGTACTTCTCATATACGGTCACAACAAGTGATGTGATACATGTTAATTTGCAATTGTAAACGCACAAACCAATCACAGAAGTAGAGCACAGTAAGAGGACACTGGAGAATGTTCGTCAATAAAACGCTTGGAGAGCAACTGTTTTATGACTCGATGTTTTAACACGAACTAATTCCTCGTCTAGAACAAACCATGTTGAAAGTACCAAACAAATAACAAAAGGTTTTGATGAATGGGTTAAAATGTAGGAAGAAAACACAACATGGAACCAACACTGATATGTGGTTTTGGGACAAACTATTGATGTTTCACTTATAAAACGCTATGATGTCCTCCGTTAATGCATGGAGTTATATACGGCTAAATATGAACGCTATGTTCTTTTTATATTTAGAGTTTTGCTCGACCGCGTACAATCCATTGTTTTGGGCTAATAAGTGGTTAATTAACAGTTAATTTTATGTTTTATTACTAAAGACGGATACATTTGTGGTAACATAACAATATTCTACTTAATATCTTATTTCAATATGATTGCTAGTTTTTGAACATGTACTAGTATAACTACTAGCATTTTAGGCTGCTTTGGGCATTTAGCTATGCATCTTCTCCTTAAACATTTTTTGATGATAAGATTCTAGAAATAACTAATTTGCAAGATAAGGTCTTCGACAAAAGCACCATGACTATTCTAGAATATGTTAGAATGTTGTTAGTTAAGTACTGATTATGCGGATTAACCTAGTCATGCCTTTTGTTGAATACGTCATATAATGACGCGTTAATGTACATACATTTTAAGTGCTCATCCCGTTAGCAATCCTGCTGGATAATTATGTTATAAGTAAGCAGATGTACGTTCATTTACGGTAAAAGACTTAGCGAAAATCTGTTCATGCTCCTTGATGAAATTTGTTAAATATTTAAGCGTAAACGTATAACCAATACCTATATAAAATTATTCGCACTTTTTCGCATAAGCAAGCCTAGTAATGAATAAATAATTAAATAATTAATGTTTTGTTGCGTTTCTAATTATCAAGTAATGTTTTAATAAAACACGTGTGCGTTCCTTTTACTTATGATTATGTAAGATTCCACCATCATTGCTAAGGCATTCGCATTGGAAATTAAGTTTTTCGTTGGTTATTATCGCAAACTAATAAGGTGAGTGAAATGACGTCACGAATCTTTTACCCAAAGTCACAAATTGTGTCGAGAACCCTACCTAACAGGAAACGGTGCCGTTATAAATTAATTTCAGTCAACGAAGATTTATGGCAGAATCGAAATAGTTTATGAGTTAGCGTTTTGTATTACCTTAATGACCAACGGCTTGTCGTTTTGGTGCATTGATACAAACCCTTTGGGCTAACGCCCTCGTGGTTTAATTCCTACACATCGGTACTCCATTACCATTACGATTACAGCAAAATACCACTCGTACATTTTTTCAAATTAAACGAATTAAACTTTATTCCACACATCTTTGCAGATGAATACACTTTGAATTATTGATATTTAACTATTTTCTATAGATCTATATACATAATGAATATAATTATTAAGGTAAATTATCTTAAGACAATACATTGCAAGGTTCGAACACTTCAAGTATCTTAAGAATAGCGTTGAATGCATACGCCGTGGCATGCTAAGTACAACCTCTCCACTGTAAAGACTTAATAGCAACGTTGTTTACAGTGGATGTCTAAATTCAAGATCAAAAGGTGCAGACACACTATAGCGTATGCATTGCGTATGCAAATTTTAGAAAGCGGATGTAAATTTCAGAAAAAAACTTCTTATACGCACACCTTTTAACCCCGCCTCTCGACTACTGGGCTTTACCAACGTATGCGGAGCGTATTCATAACGTATGAGTAACGTACCTTTAGCGTATTAAGCGTATCCCAGCAAACATTCCCATATCGGGCCGATATCGGCTCTATGTCGGAATATAGATGTCGGTTTCCGATATATATAATTGCACTGTTAGGTATTTTTCCCAACAAGTGTGCCAGTCGATTGATCAACATTCAATCAACATTCCCATATCGGGCCGATATCGGCTCTATGTCGGAATATAGATGTCCTTTTCCGATATCGGGCCGATATATATAATTTCACTGTTAAGTTTTTTTTTCAATTATTGAGTATTCAATGAATTATTAATGTTTATCAATTTAGTCTTTTATATTGTAAACATATCACACACGTGTGCCAGTCGATTGATTAACATTAAATCGATTTCGTTTGCGATTTGCACAATAGCGTATTTTACCGCTGCACCGTTCATCCGTGAATTTTAATTCTGTTGGCTGTTTTCAACTTGTTCCTGCCACTGTACAGACAAGTACAGCGCCTTCTTCGAAATTGCTAAAAAGTAGCCTTAAATTTATTGGTATAAATAAATTTGTTGAAATTGATGCATGATCCTGTTTTCTTTTGCCTATCTTATTTGCACTGGGTTTTAACAATCAAGAAAAGCGAGTTTTAGCGAGAAAAAGCGATGACCTGTGAATGTCGGCACAATATCGGCTGCATGTCGGCAGCCGATATCGGCCCGATGTGTAGCCGAGTTGTACATCCGACATTGGGCCGATATCGGCAGCCGATGTCGGGCCGATATAGAATCCAATATCGGGCCCATGTCGGGCCGATATAAAATGTTTGCTGGGTATGTCTAGCGTATTCTAGCGTATCCAGCGTATGCCGTGTGTATGGCTAGCGTATGAGTAACGTATATTCCATTCGCTCGCATACGCTAATAAATTGTGTCAAAAAATAATTCGGTCTCTGCGGATAACACAACGTACACCGACGTATGTCAGCGTATTCGAAACGTACACAACGTATCCTTAACGTACCCCTAACGTATATCAGCGGTTGCGAGCGTATCCGAACGTATGAGCTACGCTCGCATACGATGATGCCATACGCTGTACTGTGACTGCACTTTAACTCAACGAGGAAAGTCAGAGGGAGGAACAATGCCAATCGTTCGTGTCACGAAATTATATATAATGGGAGGCGTTGAAACAATGCTGCGCTAATGACACATACAGTATGATTGTTTTAGTGTTTGGCATACGCATTCCACTTCTTTGTGTTGGTGGTGATGTATGCATTAGGAATACTTGCAAATCTAAAATAACAGATCTACGTTTTTCAAAACTGACACGCTCTCAAAACATATTTATTACACTGGTTTGTAACCTCCAAACGATAACAACCAAAACAGTATAAATAATATTGCATTGTTGTTTTGTTCTCGATGGTGTTGAAAGACGGACACTCTGACAGCTCCCGATGAAAGATGTTCACCGTTAATTATGTATTCCTGAAAGCTATCTTAATTCTCTAAAGCACCTACCCACCCATGCAGGACAGAGAGCTGTAGAACTATTGCGTCAATTAAAGCTAGTGATGTATGTTGTATGGTAAGATATGTCTTTTTATACCTAATTGACCACTTTTAGCACAAGAAAGCTTATTTTATGTCAAAACAACATCCATCTTAAGACTAAGAATCCTTTCATCGCTTAATAAAACGCATTGAATCTTCTTAAACGCGCATCTAATGCTAGTAAATTAAATGAGAGCAATACCTGGAAACAGGTTTTGGTAATCCATATTAAGATAACATCAGTGTGTACAACCTGGCACACGTGATGACAAGGTTTTATCAACTCAACGTAAACTGAAAACTAATTCATTCATGAAAAGACGAACATGCAAACTGTGTCACTTCATGTAAAACTGATAATAAAGTACTGTTAAAATTAGTCAAACGGAACGAACAAATCAACCGCACAAAAACCACCAGTTAAACACACACCCGTATACTGTTGCTGCCTTACCTTGGACATGAGTTGAAGTACATAGGTACACACGTTATTTTACAGTATTTAAACCTGGCGCTTGAGAGAAACTATCAATCATAGTAAAAGTTGAAGATACACATTTTTTATAAAAACAAAAAGCCTCTTTGAAGTATGTTGTTGTTAATGAAGATTTAGCTTAAATAACGTGTGCGATTATTAGTAACATCGATGTAGTAATTTCCTTAGATGATTATAGTTTAGACTGCAACTGCGAATGTCTATGATCTTGCGGAGGATGTTATATAAAAATTATGTACAGATTAACTTAATTGCGCTTATACTATTACATTGATCATGTCTCTAGGAAACGGGTTTGAAGGTTTGTAAAACGCTTCTTAATGCTATTTGTTTTTTTTCCTTATTTCTTTGAAATTATGAAATATTCGGAACGACACCATTGTCTATGATAATTTATTTTCGGACAAGAAATTAGTAGTTTAAATACAATGTATGTACATATTGTCAAGTATTCAGTTAATTGCATTAAAACAAAGATAATGTGTTCCATATTCACACTAATATAAATTATGAAAGAATATTAATTTATTGTCTTCAAATTTTAAGTCAAAAACAGTAATGCAAATCAAGATTGAATGCTTAGTGATAACGTTAAATATAACGCTTTGGTCAACATTATCCCTGACAAAGATCAGCAATGTGTTGCATGAGAGACGCTCGGTTGTTTGCCGCCATAAAATAATTAATCATCGTTTTATCGGGCTTTATGTGAGCTTCTATAATAATGCAATGCTAAAATTACAGCTGTTCTACAAAGGTTGATGTAAAAGCGCTTCAAAATGAGATTCTGTATAAAACTGCTCTAGATATATTTTTGACATGTGTCGCCATTAAATAAACATGTTACGGATCGATAAAAGATTATATGGTGTACCTAACTTAAATACACTAGATGTAACGACTACTCGAACGAAATATTTAAAATTAAGAATAAAACAAGAATGCGAGGTTTGTTAAATAACGAGACAGTGATTGTAAATTCTGTTTTTGCATCCAATTAAAATTGTATAAGCATACGATTACTCTTCTATGAAAAACATCATTTTCATCTTCCATTGTCAGGCACTATCGCCCAAAATATACGCAACATGCACGTCTTCCAACTGTATGTTGCAGAATTGAAGAAAATGATACACGAAGATCGAAATATAAAAGCACACACTATCTGTAACATCACCATTTTAAGGCATATTAGTACTTGAGAAATGAGAACATTATTTCTGTGTTTGTTTGATGAAAATAAAGCAAAACGTTAATATTCTGATAAATACAATATACAACACATTTACAAATACGTACATATTATTATAGAGCTTATGGTTGTTTATAGTTCACATAGACATTACATGATAAAACAAACTATTTTTAAGAAATAGCACGTAGTTGTTTGCAATAAATCTAACAAATATTACTGACAACGTTTATCCATTTGATTTTAACGACTTTCTCTACTTTTGCAACTCTTGAGTACTATTAAACAACGACAAATGCACACGCACGCACATACACATGTACGCACATACGCGCGCGCGCACGCACACACGCCCGCACACACACAACCCTAGACCTTTCATCTTTATAATTGTTTTATTTGTCATTGAAATCAAACGATCATTTATTAACGTCATTATTAACGCGTAACGAGCGTTACGTCGTAAAGGCAAAAATACAAGTTTGTAAACGTTCTATTACGTGTGCATGTGTCAATGTTTTCATTAACTAACGTGATGAAAGTAACATAAAAACATTAAATAATTGCGTCTGAACTCATTTGAGCTCACGCGTTAACGTCAAAAACTGACCCTGGCGTTATACGTCTGCAGTTAAGGTTAGTCGCAGTTAAGTAGGTCTCAAACAATTAAATGTTAATTGCACTGTTGTTGCCGAATCCAAGTTGTGCCTCTGTGTTAAAACAAATGCTTGACGACGTCAGTAACGCCAACGTAAACCGCGAGTAGCGAAGTCGCATCGCTTAGTCAATGTTCAACAAAGCCTAAGTCCCGTGTAAAGGTATGCATTTTAAATGTAATTTGTTGTTACATAAGTGATAACAAATTATTTTTAAGTCAGATTTTAGTTTAATGATATAAAGCAAGAGTTACACCTGCGAAGGACGAGTTTTAGCATAAAGTTCATTTGATAACTTGCAATGCGTGCAATTATTGTTTTGAGAATTGAATGTATAAGACACATCATAATTTACCATGGTCTGAAAATGGTATTCCTTAACGTTGTAAGAAAAATGTTATGGGGACATGTAAAAGACGCACACTTTCATTTTAGCGTCAGTATATGTCCACTACAGAATTGTCTGACAATTTTCATTCTTACATGTTTACGATTGGACTTCAGAAAAAAAAAACTTGTGAATATATGAACGCAGTTATATTTTGTCTATTTAAAGTTCATATTTGGACTATCACTGGCCCACACAGTACACGCGTTTGTGTCGTTAAACAATTAACGTACATGTTCCTGTGAATGGTAAAAATTAATCAAAGTAGAACAAAGTAAGAGCACACCGGAGCATGTGCGACATTCAAACTGCTTGTAGAGGAACTGTTTTATCAATGTCGATGTTTTGAAAAGAAACAATCTTCCGCTTTCGTTTAAAATTGACAATGTTTTAGTTCTGTATTAAACAGTTTGTATGTTGTTCTTGCTGAATAAATTACAACCCGAACCTTTCCGATCGTACACACAAGTCTCGTGTAGCTATTGACGTATACGACAGTTGTTTAACTTTTAACACCACACTCATTATCACATACTTCAACACTTATTCAATGATATTGTTCTTAAAATAATTAATCAACAAGACAAAAGTCGCAAACCAAACACCGTGACATTTCCAATAATCTGCAACTTTGCTAACTGATATTCTTCTGGAAATTCTAATTAGAAGTGTACTTTTAATTATGCATATAACGACGCATTAATATACACACCGTATTTGTGCTTAACTACATAAACAACAGGGCTTGATTAAATTGATTAATATGTCCAAATCCAGTATGTGTCTGTTCTTTTAACTGTATGAAGTCGAATGTGTTAGATGATTAAGCGTTAATTAAAAGCAAAGAAAATATGCTCTTGTCTCCATTAGCAAAACTTGTTTTAATTAATATGATTTAGTCCCTAATTGTCGAAGTCTCTGTTTTATTATGTAGGTGTGCGTTCGTGTTACCATTGGTTATGAAAGAGTAAATACAATCAAAGCAGTTACACAATTAGAAGAGTATAAGAACATAAAGAATTGCGTTGAATGTATACGTCGTGTCATGGCAGACATTAAAGGCCACTCCCTTCATTGTACAGACACATTAGCAACTCAACACAGAAAGGCAGATATAGGCACTAAGCCAATAGCTCTTGTCACGAAATGATATATAATGACAGACGTTGAAACAATGCTGACACTAACAGCGTGACTGTATGTCGGTGGCACTGATACATGCAATAATTATTTTTCTATACAGTGGCGATGTAGTACGCAACCAAAACCTTTCCTGGAAACCGTGGTCGAAGTGGGAATATGGTTGTGGTGGGTTGCCAAGGATATAATATTGCTATGGAGAGGACGAAAGATTGGTTTAGACATCGCTTATGGCAACATCACCATACGAAACTACAAATAAGTCGATTTGTAACATGTTAATTATGAGAAAGGAGTGGACAGTGTATATAAACAGTCCTTAATTGAGATTTATTGCCTGCGTTTTGTAGATAACTATATCTCCGTGTGTTTATACATAACTTATGTGGAAATGTAAAAGCCCAAAACTATTTTAATGCAACATGTAGGAAAACGTTACTGTAATTATATATTTATATAAATCACAAGTTGTAACAGTACCAAAAACAACACTATCGTGAAGTGATTAGTTACCATTTTGCTAAATTCAGACAATTAAATTGATGTGCAGAATATTACTAGCCACCCATACTTGCATGGAAAAAGCAGTTTACAAAAACCAACATACTAAATTACATAAAATTTAAGTTTTTAACAGAACTGCATTTACAGGCACAAATGTACACCTAACAACTGTATTAATAAACAGTGTGCTATTACAGATTTCCAAAGACATACGTTCAAGACTTTCATGACTTACGGTACTAGATTAAAACCCAGCTGGTAAATGTCAAAGCACATTATTTCGAGGGGAAAGCAACACCAGAATATTAGAAAAACAATCATGTATAGTGACAATCTATCAACTAACGTCGTGTTAACGATAACTAGCAATACTAAAATCAATTTCTTTAAAAACAAAAGTTCCTTACAAAAATATCTATGTTAACTAGAGCTCCGCATGTCGGAGCATTATACGCCCGAAGGATGAGCCGTCGATAAATTAGTGTTGAAAACTTTACTTCAATGTAACCTCTGCATTCATATGTTGATCTACTGCAAGACTTTGCCGAAAGACTGAAAGTCAAAGTGACATTGACCTTTGACCTATTGACCTCAAAATCAATATGGATCATCTATGGACCGTGGCCAACCAAGATACTAATTATGATGTCTAATGCTAAATAGACTAAGATTTTATGTTCAATGTCTAAGTGACCAAGTCTTCTGTCCTAGTTACCCAAAATTCAATACAGATCAGCTATGGTGGATGACCCACCATGTTAACAATATGGTGATCTTAATTAAGTAAAATAGGTTTCTAGTTATTGAGAGACAGAATAGCGGTCATCTACTGACCAGTGACCATGACAAACCTTCCTAGATCAAGAATCATGATTGTCACTCAAAAACTTTTCAAGATATTGAGCAGACATGGTTTCTGCATAAAATGCTACTGTGACATTGACCTTTGACCGACTGACTTCAACAGTTGTAGGGGTCATCTACTGACCGTGACCAGTCTACCAATTACAATGACTGTCACTCAAAAACTTTGCAAGATATTGAGCGGACAACGGTTTTTTCATTAAATGCTACTGTGACCTTGACCTTTGACCTAGTGACCTCAAAATTTATTGGGGTCATCTACCGACCATGACCAATCTTCCTGCCAAGCAGAATGACTGTCACACATAAACTTTTCAAGATATTGAGCGGTCACTGTTTTTGCATTAAATGCTACTGTGACCTTGACCTTTGCGCGACTGACATCAAAATTTGTAGGGATCATCTACCAACCATGACACATCTTCTTACTAAGTAGAATGACTGTCACTCATAATTTTTTTAAGATATTAAGCGGACACGGTTTTTGCAATAAATGCTACTGTGACCTTGACCTTTGACATAGTGAGAGCAATGCCACCCACCCCAAACTTTTATTCATAAGGATGTACCCGCCAAAACAAAATGTTGGAAAGTGGGATGTGACATCACTGTCAAGCGACAAAAAACTGACCCAGGCTATGATTTCGACTTGGAATCAATTACAAGTGAAAATTGTTGGTAATGATATACATGTACATTTATTTACACTTGTATTATGCGTTTTGTTGTGTAATATGTTTTGGTCCTCAGGGAGTATGGGCTGTATTCTTTTACATTTGACAATAGAGTTCAGCCCATACTCCCTG
>Ga0224511_10003164_pt1 | contig 11662 bp, 2 predicted proteins | sample SF_May12_sed_USG_2_FD_169988 | JGI IMG/M metagenome (GOLD analysis project Ga0224511, IMG submission 169988) | Sediment microbial communities from San Francisco Bay, California, United States - SF_May12_sed_USGS_8_1 | ecosystem: Environmental > Aquatic > Marine > Sediment | place: USA...
AAATACTTTGTTTTTGAAAGAAAGAAAAAATCAACAAAAATCACGACAACCACAAAACACAAAATCAAACACATAAATCCTTGCCAGAGCCGGGAATCGAACCCAGGATATCTCGCACCGTAGTCTGATGCGTTACCTCTAGACAACTGAAAGTATCGATTGTTGTCAAGCTATTTTAAATTAACAAATTCATTTTTCCTTAATATTTCAACACGTATGGATAACTACTTTTGGCAGTTTCTAAAAATGATTAAAATATAAGATGTATATGATTAAAATTTAAGATGTAAACAATTCTGACCATAGGATAGAGGCGTATATGTAGCATCTTTAAAGGAGCGAAACAAGCGCTGAATTTGACATTGAAAAGTACCACCTTTCATTTGTGATCGGTGTCCTATGTTGCGCCTAACGCAATAAAAGTATGCATGCATCTAAAACCTATAAGAACTCATGTTCCACTCAATATATACTGTGACATGTCTTGATATACTAGTACTTTTTAACGAAGCATTATAAACTAACAAACCGTTTGTAGATAGTAGACGGGGAGATAATTAGGATAATGCTGATAACATTTGATGTCCAGAGTGCTCGTTCTTTATAAATGAAGAAACATTTGTATTTGAAATGAATATTAAACACGAGGACGAGGACGAATTTAAACGTTTATATAAAATATTAAGCCATTTGCATCTACAAATTGCGGTTGTGTTTTGACTACCCATGCCACACATTTACTTTTCTTAAATATCAAAGCAGGTAATATAATGGATGGTTCCCCAACTGTCAATCATGATTATTTAAAACGGTATATGCTCAATTTTAATCCAATGGAATAAGGCTATGATTATCAGATGAAATTCTGATCTAGTAAATACAGAATAAAGCGTACTTCCTGTTTGTGATAAACAGTAACAAACGAACAAAAGAAACGTACAGAAAAAGGAGGAGATTGAAGTTTTGCGGAACTCTTCATTTTGAGGTACATTTTACTCTAGATGGAAGTGCGGATGCATGTTTGCAATAAAAATGGGTTGCGATTTTATACGACAAACAGAAGACGATTTAGGTGCCATAGAAAAAACATTAATAGGGCACTTTTTTTAACAAGACGATATAAGCATTTTTTCATTTTAATTGTCGGAAATGTATATTTAAGGAATATGAAAAACATCCACTTACTTTGAAAATATGCATTTGTATTCCAATACCCACCCACCCTCAAATTATTTTTATAAAATAAATAAATAAATAAATAAAAATAAATAAATAAATAAATAAATAAATAAATAAATAAATATTAGGAACACTGCTAAAGATATTAAAATTTTATCAAACCTTTAATAAATTGCAATATTTTATAGTAAATCTTTGTGCAAATAGAAAATAAAACAAATAACTTAAAACTGTGGGAAAATGTGTGCATATCTATTTTGAGAAGAATTATACCATTGTCTGGAAAGAAGAAGATAAGCAGATACAGATAAAGATAACATTTCAATAATTCCTCGAAAACGCGGCTGGATTCTACTAGTTACGTAGGCTCTACAAACTGCATACATCATGGATCATTTAAAGTATTATTGCATATCTAAATTCAAATACACTAGCGGATCCAGGGGGCGCACTTAGCGCGCACCTATGAACTATGATTTTTATATGCCCCAAACGCTATGTTTTCTCATTTTTAAAGCTCTATTTAAAAATATATAGCCAAAATATGCTAAATTGACTTTTACTTCAACCGTCAACACGTTCAATGATTTTCTACCCCCCGTTAACGTGCCCACCCTAAGGTCAAATCCTGAATCCGCCACTGAAATACTCTTTGTAAAGGTGCAGTCACACTAAAGCGTATGCACATGCGTATGCAAACTCAGAAAGCGTATGCAAATTACAGTAGGAACTTCTACTTCTTATACGCACAACTTTCGAGGTTTAAAACCAAGCATATTGACAGCGTTCTTATAACGTATGAGTAGCGTACCTTTAGAGTATTAATTAAGTGTAAGTCTAATGTATCCAGTGTATGTCGTGCGTATGGTAAGCGTATGAGGAACGTACATTCTATACGCTCGCATACGCTGAACATGTCAAAAACAGAATTTGGCCTTACGTATACGTATACCGACGTATGTTAGCGTGTTTGGAACGTACACGACGTATGCCTAGCGATCCCATAACGATCCCATAACGTATATCAGCGTATGTGAGCGTATGAGCATACGCTTGCATACGCTGATGCCATTCGTTATTGTGTGACTGCACTTTTAGAGTCTTTAAACATAATTTTAATAATCGCCGAAAATATAGAAAAACGGCATATTTAAAACATAAAAACTGTTAATAAAATAAATTGAAGAGATGTTGCTAACAAAACAGACAGGCAAGTTAAAGGGAACCATGACAAAATGACCAGTACAAAAAACAACAACATTAGAACAAAACGAGACACGCAGAACAACAAGACGTAATAAATAAACGAAAACGCTGCGTTTATTTCAGTGACAGGGATATTTATCTTCAATTGTGTACCGCACAGAATGAAACATTTTTCACTGCCACGATAATAAGTGAGATAATACAGGTTGCTGCAATTCAAGGGTGAAGCTAATCATATCTGTCAAAATGGTAAGAAATGCAGCCTTACTAAAATAGTACACACAATAAAATAAACATAGGGCATATTAATTATGTCACATATAATGCATAGGCATGTATAAAATGAAGAGATGCTTAAAGGCGGCGGCTCCAGGATGTGGCCGGGGGTGGGGGTTGGGGTAACTATTGGGGATAAAGTCGAACTAATATTTCCTTCATGACTCTGTATCTAGCAAATTAATTGAACGATCGCAAAAGGGAGTTTTAAATAATTAAAAGACTTAATTTATCTTGCACAGAGAATTATGTGATTTTGATCGTTGTTAAAGCCTAACAAGGTATTGACCTATTTCTATCTTAAAACTACTCAAAGTTTTGGAAGTAAAAGTAATATATGTATCTTGCACAGAGCATTATGTGATTTTGATCGTTGTTAAAGCCTAACAAGGTATTGACCTATTTCTATCTTAAAACTACTCAAAGTTTTGGAAGTAAAAGTAATATAAGTATCTTTCACAGAGCAATGTGTGATTTTGATCGTTGTTAAAGACTAACAGGTAATTTACATATTTCCTTTTAAACACTAAACATGGTTTATAGGAATTTTTGTTTGCAAAACAACACATGCACCAAAACAGCATGCGCACATAAACAACGTTATAACATTAACCATTGTATCAATATTACTTGAACAATTACCTAGGCTAGAAACGTATTATATTGTGTCATTTTAAAGCAAAGATATGTTATGTCAGCTTTTCTATGAGTTAATAAACTACAGTCTGCCTTGTCTGAAACATATTTTCTATAAACACCACTCTTCAATTTACATTATTAAAACATCTTTCTGTTGCTTTTATTTTTAATTTCCATTTATTTAGGTCAGTTATGTAATAAAGTGTTTCGATATGTTCTAATATTTCCACGGACATCATAGACAACAGCACTCGTACGTATCTGATATATGTTAATCTATTTTCCTCACCGCAGTGGCTGCTATTTTTGTTAGGGCTGGGTCGATACGGAATAAAACCGATACGATACGTATTGCGATACGCACAAAGCAATACGCAATACGTATTGACGATACGATACAAAGATAAACTTTTGGGGACATTGATAATTTAGATTAACTTAGTTCAAATCCTTGTTATATAATCAATGTAGGGGGAAATAATGTCATAATAAAACAACACATTAATATTCTTTAAAACAGTTTAATGATTCATCATTTAAAAAACAAAACATCAAAAGAAAGGCCATGAAGTTACAGGAACTCACTTCTGAGGCGGTGGTTAATGTAAAACAAATGTCTAAAACTGTAAAAAAAACAGTATACCCAGATTACTATTTTTCATTTTATTAGTTTGAGTTGCTTCCCTTTGTATCGATACGCCGCGAGACCGATAACCGAACCGTATCGTACTGCAAAAAACCGGTACATATCGGTTTATCGATATATCGACACAGCCCTAATTTTTGTTAGGTATTTATGCAAGTAATAATTTAGGCAGCAGAAATTCAGGTGAAGAGTTAATCACATCTGACACATAGTGCAATGCTATAATTTCTGCAGAAAACATTCGACATATGCGGAACATAATACATCATTAACGCGCTGCAAGCATCGCAGTATGTTGAGCACGTGTTTTCTTTTGTATTTGTTACATTACTTTGAAATTAAACATTGCAGGTCACAGTAATGAACATTTTCCATTGTTTAAGATAAAACACTCAAGCAATATAAGAGAATATTTATTAAGGTTTGGTAATATTGAAGTGTGTAACTTGTTGACTACCAAACAGTGGCGTCACAAGCAATAAGACATCCGTTAAACCGTTAAACCATGACGTCTTACAAAGTTGTTATGTTACACCTTTAGTCACAATAATGGGCGTTCAGGAAAGTCCATTTTTAAACATTAATTTCTAAAATGTTTTCCTGTAATAGTCAATCTGCAATCAGATTTTAAAAACTCTTGGCGGACATATATATGGACTAAATACAATTTATGCAATGTAATTGTAAACTCCTCAAAAATGAGGATTGCAAACAGACCTTTAACAATAGCAGTAATTCACGAAACTTGTAAGACATCAAAATGGAAACAAACGTGAATATATCTGTAGAAGAGTATGAAAGAAACACATAAATATAATGATTATTAACAATAACATAAATTTAGCGCGGCAACTATCGGCTATTCACTGGATTGTTTTTCATTAGTATTGCTTGCAAAAACATATCTGAATGAATGACACTATATAGTTTATACTGTGTAAAATTATGAGCACACATAATATATACACACTGAACTTATAATCAATGATATCTTGCTGTCATGCACACCTACCTTTGACCTCGTACCTCCCTCTGTGCCACAGACGCAACACTCCATGGAGAACATCACGTGACCGTATCCCTTCACAACCACGAGCGTTCCAAATAATATCCAAATAATATCCAAATCAAATACAATCTGCACTTTAAAGATCAAAAGTCAATTTATATATGCACTTCCTCTTCAGGACACTGTGTTATTCCAGAGAATTATTTGAACAATAACAAGTTAGCGTTATTCACGAACTAAATGTATGACATTTCTTCTTTCATTTTATTTTATCTTACTAAATTTTAATTTTAAAAGAACACGATATCTTTAAACCGGACTAGAACGCTGTGCTAGCAGAAGTGATTTTATGCAGGTAAATAATCCTGAAATAGCTCTTTACACAATCGAACATTAACACATATCATCACATGCAAGAAATGAATTCACTGACACTTAAAACGCACGATTTTATATCATAGTCCGCTTTTCTTGTTTCAAACTTCAACTGGTGTCTGCAGCGAACACGATAAACGCTGCATCATAAAACACTCACAGACAACGGTGTGTAATGCTACAGAAATATGAGAAAGATTGAGAGATGTTCATCAATAAACACGGTAAGTATTTAAGTTAATACCGCCATGTGCACCTGTACACTGTTTTTCCTCGAGGAAATTAAGAAATCTTATTCCGTTATTAAAAATATACAGTTGTATTATGAACACAGTGTATACATAAATAGTTGTTCTTTTGCCGTTGCAAGGTAAGAAATCCTATATAAAACCCTTTAATAAATTTAAAGGGTGAATGATTATAGAAAACATACATGTATAATTGCATTTTATAGTTTTCACTGTTTTAGTTATATAATAATACTTTTATCATACACGAACTATTGTATTGATAATGGTATTTTGATATAACGCTTAATTAATTCATCTTTACTTATGAAATAACTATCTTAATTGTTTTAGTAACTATCCCTTATACTTTCATTTACAAAAGGTGAGTGATGCATGTAGCGTGTCCTTATAATATGTTTCTTGATCTTTAATAGAAAAACCATTATTATTTCTGAATATTGATTGTACCGTTTTAACATCACCAGTTGTTCTGCAACAGCTATTATTACTTTTAGTTAGAGATGCCTTATTCGCTAACAACTGGTTCAGTTTGTGTTTTTGACATGTTCAAGTTGATCAACTGTTTCGTGTAAATGAAAGTGAAAAAAACATCGTGAAAGTTATGTCAACGTATTGAAATCACCCGTACACGCAACGCATTTGCTTTACATTAACTTGTCAATTTTACTACATTCTATCGGTCACAGGAACTTAGCAAACGATCTGAATTAAACTGATATTGTATGTGCAGGATTTCAGAATTGCATTTAATAAATCTTAATGTCGATAAATAAAACACATTTTAATTCCAACACTCCACTACTACACCACACATGCCACTGTTTAGTGCATGATACAAAATAATTCAACAAAGATTCTATACATATGTACTTTAACCAGAAAATCGAACGTTGCCATATGCGGAGGTTATAGGTTTACGAACAACAATGTCTATTAATGTCTCAGGTTTCAGTAAGCTGTAGATTTCCCATAACAAACTTTAGAATCGATATCCACTTGCTATAAATTTCCAAAAAGAGCGATGACTGTACAGCTTAGAAGGTACGGAATCTTTTAACAATGCATAGTTCAGCAAATGTTCGATCTCCTCCCTTGTAGTATTTCTTTGTTCGTGTGATAAGGTTTATTTCAAACAGGAAGTACGCTTTCTTTTGTATTTGCTAGGTCAGATTGTCACATGACAATATAACCCTAATCCATTGGTTTAAATTTGTCCATGTACTGTTATAAATGATCGTGAGTGACAGTTGAGAACTGTCCACTGTCTACATTCTTTTAGCGTCACGCAGATCGACGTTTTCTGGTAATGAAGTCGATTATGAATAAGTTTAGCTTTAACATTTATAAACCGATCAAATGCACATACTCTGCAACGTTATGAATACCAGGTTGAATTCTAAGTAGGAAATCTCAAACTGTTAAACCCATAACTTCAACAACCGGCCATCATTGAGCAAGCACATCTACTCAACTTTCAGTTTGAATAAACCAGTTTCATCAATTCATAGTATAAATAACTAAAACGCGCAACATTACAAAACATATAAGAGTCTGGAATACATTGTATAATAGTGGTCAAGCTCTCGAACATATAAGATTAATGATAGGTCAACCATTACGTATGGTGCCTCAACTGCCATTTGATCCAGGTCACAAAACGGCATAATATAAATTGAAGAGATGTTCAAAGAAAGAATGCTGTTAACAATGTAGATATGTTAAGTTTAAGGACACCATGACAAAATGGCCCGTACAAAAACCAACACACAGAACAACACAAAAACACGTATAACACCAAGACACAACAGACATTTTTTTAAAAACTATTTTTTTTTCGTTGTTTTGGATTTTTTTTCTTTTCATTTTGATTTAAAAAACTGCTTTTTTGTTTTCTTTTGGATTTATATTTTTCTTTTCTTTTTTATTTATAATTTCTTAAATGATTTCAGAAATGTAGAGCTATATTTTTGTGTTACGTACTTCTTCTGGGCATCAATGACACATGCATGGCACATTGATATGTCTTCTATCCGTTGGCAATCATCAGTAATGGCAATGGACAGTTCCACAACTGTCCATAATCATCATTAATAACAGAACATGGCAGATTTTATTCCAGCGGATTAGGATATATTGTCAGGACCTAGTTTATACAATACAAAAGCGTACGTCTTGTTTGTGATAAACCTTATCACATGAACAATGGATTTCAGCAAATGGGGGCGGATATTAAAAAACTGTAGAAATATGCATTTACTCTTTCACACGGTCGTAACCGTTGTAACACTTATCATTTGATTTCTTCACTTAATTATAAAAACAATGGCGATTCCAAAATAGCTCATGGGTCTTGACTTACCGGCGCTCACTTTTGAACTCATATACTTATGATAAAGTAAATATTTTTAGTGTTATTTTAGAAAAACATAATAATTCAAAGAAAGAAATAATATGATTCACCGTAAAGAATAAATTGGTATATACTTAAATAAAATCATAACATCATATCATTTACATTACTTGCATATAAAGTTGAATTACAGTTCAAAACAATTATTACATAAGCATGTAACGTGTTTCTACTGTTTTCTTATTACTGAAAGACATAGTATTGTTTCAAAACACTTGCGGTATATCCCAGTTTTCCACCGAAGCAAATCCAACACTAACATTAATTGTAAAAAAAAATGAATACATTTTTTGTTATAGCAAAATATGCGACAAATTCGTTTTTTTATCTGTAAAATAACTCCAAAGTTTTAAAACAAAAGGGAACAAAAATGTGACAAAATTAAAAATAGTGTGTTCTACCTTTTACCATAACTTAACATAATCGTTGCATAGATATGTTATTTAATCTCTTTTTTAAGTTAATATATATATGTATTGTATTCATTTGAAACCTAACTTCTGACATCGACCTACTGTGACTGTGCAATGTTTATCAGTTTTCCACTCGTGTTTGTAGCGCGTGATTTAAGTAGGTATTTATGAACACTAATCTAGACTACAAAAACAGGTGAAGTTTTAATCATATCTGTCACATAATATAATGCTATAATTACTGCAGACCAAAGTATTCGACTGATGCATACACAGTTCAGTTTTTAAATGACCTACACTGATCTCTTGTCTAGGCATGGTTGGTACATCATTTTAACATTGTTTCAATTTTATTCAAGGATTATTTTTTGTCCTCTGGGGTCATGCATTGTATGCTGTTTTATTTGAAAAAAGTCCCGATTATGAGCTAGGGGGCGTGGTGTGGCATCTTTCGTAATGACGCATAAACGGCTTTAATAAAACCGAGGCTGCTAGTTCCATATGCTTTCTTACAACTTTTCCTTTTTCTCGGATAAATTTGTGGAGGACGCTTTCATAATTAAGGAGTAAGTTTACATGTACGTATTTGGGTAAACTTCTTGTTCGTATAGTGTGTAGCCTTTTAGTTACTAACTAGTGACTTCACGAGTAATTGGACGTTCTTAACACATGTTGATTTGTGAAACGTTAATGTATGGCAATTACGTTAATAGCATACATTAACGTATTCGATGCTATAAGAAGTAACAAATCCCAGATATACATGTACGACTTCCTGCCATTTTGTTCTGTTATATATGTCGTTTTACCAAGCGGGGTCAATGCAATTTTTAATTTTGTTAACATACATGTATAAAGGAGAATACTTTAAGGAATCAACTATACACATACTGATATAAATCGAATCATATTATAATTTGCGATGGAATTCTGAACGTGTATGAACAGAACAGGTAACATATTAAATCTTAGCCTTGTTTCTTTTTTAGAAAGAGTGAATGATATCAATGTAAGATACTGACTATATGCTAGGCGAATAATGACTGGGATCGTGGTGGAATATACAAAGTATATCTCTAATTTCACGACATGGCCTTGTTTTGATATATAATATAGTATTCGAAAACAAAGTCATCACCTTCGTTTAAACAATGTTTGTTTATGTCATGTACACCTACCTTGGACCTCGTGACCCCATCTTTGCTACAGACGCAACACTCCGTGAAGAACATCACGTGACCGTTATCCCGGACAACCGCAAACGTTCCAAATGTTCAGTCAATTAATATTTACACTTTCAAGATCAGCATAATACGATATTTCAAAAGATATTTTTGATCACATAATCAAATTATCCACGTTGCAGCGTAATCCAGCAGAATACTTGATGACATAATTATTTAAATTGTACTTAAACATTCTTTAATTAAACAATTAAAAACGCACCCATCAAATGTACGTATATAAAAGGAACATTATCGTTTTCATTGCAGAAATGATTTCTTGCAGGGGAAAAATCCTGAAATAACTCTACACACAATCAAACATTAACACATACCATCACATGCAAGAAATGAATTCACTGACACTTAAACGCACGATTTTATATCATATTCCTATTCTTTTTACAAGTCTCGACTCTCGTCTGCTTCTAACGAGATAAACGCTGCATCATAACATACACACGGACAACTGTGTGTTATACTTAAGAAATATGAGACAGGTGGTAAGTATTATTTTAGGTCAGTATTTAAAATAATACCACTGTATTCACCTACATGTATATTTAGTCCGCTAGTGGATTATTGCCGTGAATACAAAAGTCGACGTTTTGTACATGGAATAACTACGCTCTACTTCGTTTCAAATAACACAGAGAAAATGTATTATTATTATTATTATTATTATTATTATTATTATTATTATTATTATTATTATTATTATTATTATTAGTATTATTATTATTCTATTATATAACAGATTTATAATACAATTCTAATAAATTGTAAGTTATTCCTTATAATAATAATAATTGTAATATTTCTTTTTTTAATCATACTTTTATTGTAAATTATAATATATATTTCGTTCTCTATTTATTGATTCATATACACTACTACTTGCTTTATTTCATTGTGTTTGTATCACCTTTTTCTGTTCATTGTCAAAATCAGTTCTTAATTTATAAAAACATATCAGTGATTGTGTCGTCTTATACATAACTACAGTAATTTTACAGGTAGTATGAATGTTTTGTTTGGATTCTAGCTCAGTTGGTGGTCGTAGACTTGTAAAAATGTTGACCAACTGCTTCATTTAAATGTAACATGTCAATATCGAACATATCGACAGATCTAACACAATTCCAGGACAAACATACACAGCGCTGTGTACACTTATAAGATCATGTAAACACACAAAAGAATATTGCAAAATGACATAAATCCGAATATTAAAGCTGAAATAACTGAGATGTACTATTTTTAAGTTAAGTCTTGATATAGCGTTACAAAAATGTGTACGTTTTATCATACAAATTAGCATAATAAAGATATATAATAAAAAGCGTCTTAAACAAGAAAAACGTAAGTAAAGATCCGTCTGTTTAAATGCAGTGTGTTATGTTTAATTAAATTGTAACTTAATAAAAAGTATAAAGAAACTGGTGCACATCACTACCTCTACGACAGAAAGCCAAAAGGTCATGGCTGCGTCATCTTAGCGTTTATATAAGTCATCGACCACAAAAGCTCCTGTTTGCGTCATCTTAGCGTTTTTATAAGTCAACGACAACAAAAGCTCCTGTTGGCGTCATCTTAGCGTTTATATTAGTCAACGACAACAAAAGCTCCTGTTGGCGGTATCTTAGCGTTTATTAAGTCAACGACAACAAAAGCTCCTGGTGGCGTCATCTTAGCGTTTATATAAGTCAACGACAACAAAAGCTCCTGTTGGCGTCATCTTAGCGTTTATATTAGTCAACGACAACAAAAGCTCCTGTTGGTGTCATCTTAACGTTTATATAAGTCAACGACAACATTAACATTGAGGCCTAGTAGTAACATTTAATCTTCTATTACATTTTAAAGAAACTATTTACAATAATGACTTACATGTAATTATTTAACAATTAGCGTAAGAAGTATTCGAAGAAATATATACAATATTGAGCACCAGCAGTTATGATAATTTATACATAAGATACAAAGTACAATTGCAATCAATATTAAACAGTTAATAACAGCCCTATTATCCGAA
>Ga0224511_10003165_pt1 | contig 11661 bp, 9 predicted proteins | sample SF_May12_sed_USG_2_FD_169988 | JGI IMG/M metagenome (GOLD analysis project Ga0224511, IMG submission 169988) | Sediment microbial communities from San Francisco Bay, California, United States - SF_May12_sed_USGS_8_1 | ecosystem: Environmental > Aquatic > Marine > Sediment | place: USA...
TAGATGTTTAGTTCTGCTGGCCCGCGTGAAATCCATTGTTTTGGCTAATTAGTGGTTAATTAACAATTAATTTTATGTTTTATTAATACAAATCGGTACTTTTGAGGTAACCTCACAGTATTTTGCTAGCCACCGCTGTGGGGAATTGAACCCGCACCCTCTCGATTGCCGGTCGAGCGTGCTGACCACTACACTACGGCGGCCCGCTAGCTCTTTATATATATTGGAATTATAGCTGCAGACAGTTATCATGTAATACACTTTTTATTAACTTGTGGATGTGTTTATCACGATTTGTTTAATTTCTATCGATACATGTTTTCATAATGTAATTTCAATTACTGGAAAATACGTTTGGTTCATTTATCCTTTATGTGTCGATTTCTTATCAGGCTTCATTAGACAACTGCATTTTATAATAATTTTAGACAAAGGATCATGTAATACGAAGCTTTGTAGAAAGTGTTACTGTTTTAATAGGAGGGGCCACGGGCGCGAGCCTTGTCATGTGTTTCACACAGGGGTCAGAGTCCGTTCTGATGTATCAACCCCTGATCACCACCGCAGAGGGCAATCTAACGCTAGGTTCCGCCATCAACACATCTTTCTCGTCGGCAGTATTTACCGCGTGTTCCATGGACAACAAGCGAGGGCGTCTCTATGTAAACGAGCCGAGCAGACAATCCATTTACGACGTTGACGTCAGCATTGTTGCAACTGGTGGTTCCCGTAATTTGTCACCCATGTATAGAGGAATGTCAAGATACAATTTGATCAAAATGGCGGTCGAGTGGGTGACGGGAAACGTGTACTGGGTGGATCCCGGCTTCCGCTGGCTGGTGCTCTTCTCGCCGATATCTACATATTACCATGTCATTATTCAAGACGTCTTGGAATATCCGATCAGCGTTGCAGTTGATTCCACACAAAAGTATAAAACATGTTCTTAGAAGGAAAATATACGTGTAAAATCAAAGATCAATTTTCACTTTTAATATGAGCGATTTTTGTGTAATTCAGTGTTTATTTAATAACGTCTTTTTATTATAAAGGGATACCAACTATCTACGCGTAATACAAATCTCTTTAACTAAATACTAGTACACAAATGCGTTGAATTAAAATTTACAGATTTCATAGTTACTAAAACGTACAATGAAGAATTTGAGATACAATATCATGCAATTTAACCCCACAGCCTTCTGTGCTGGGGTGATGCTGGCCAGACACCGAAAATTGAGTGTTCAAATCTGGTCGGAGAGGACCGGCATGCAGTGATATCACAGGGGATCCTGTCCCCGACAGCCGTAGCCATATCCGACCAGCTCATTGTGTGGACGGACGACGTACGCGACACCGTGGAGACAGCTGCACTCAACGGCACCGGAAGGCGCGTTCTGGTGCGCTTTTCGAGCTCTAACTTCGTCGACTTTGCATTGTTTCAGGTACGCGTATTATTATTTATTGGATTATTCATTACTGTGATAATGACATATTACCTTGTTCATATGTATGTAAGCTATGAACAAAATAACTGTATTGACCAAAATCCGAATTTCTGCATCTATTGGTTTTCTCGTTATTCATCACTTCTAAAATCTGTTTAATTAGAAAAAGCATTTGTGAACCATTGTTTATCAATGGTTAAATAGTACTTATCTTTGTTTAAACAAGTAAATTTTACGTAATTCTGTAGCACATCTCAGTTTCCGGTAGTTGGAGGCAAGGAGGTGCTCGAGACTGAAGTAAATTCCATTGGATCGCTCTTATATTATTTTATACAAAAAACTACATTGCTATTATAATTTGTTAATTTCATATTTAGAATTATTTAAAACAGACAGTGGAATAATATATTTATAAATTAGATTTGCTTTAACACTAAACTCACTAGTTAACAGAATTTAAATGTTCAACTGGGCCACCCTGTTGTCAATTATCATTGACAACGCTGCAGATTCCAGGAAGTCTCAAACACATAAACCTCAGGTTCGTTTTAACTAAGTTAAAGATGTTTTTTTCTAAAAAGTAATTATGGTTTGTAATGATTGGCCTTTAAAGAGAACTAATTTGTGGGGGTGATGCCACACTGACCACACCTAGTCCACAAAAGCCAGCCGACAAATGTCATGCTTATTCTTCCAGTTGCTTTCTTGTGCTTAAACAGACATTGCTCAACATGTGGTTATGTTCTTGAGGTCTCTCTGTAACAGGTTCTATGAAAAGGTTGATTTTCCTCCATAAGAACAAGCTGACTTGTAGGGCTGGGACGATACGGTCAGCAGCCGTATCGATACGTATTCGTTACGGACGTTGCCGATACGATACGTATTCTATACAATACACATGTACATGGCTTAAGGTTTAAAAATCAAGAATTTTGGAGTTCAACAACAAAGTGAATGATTTGGGTTAATGTATACGATGAATCCAACAAATACTAGTGCTAAAGCAAAATGATCATCCGTGTAGTGTATACCTAGTTTTATTCACAAAGTATTAGTTCAACATAATTAGGATCAAACTCAATATGCATTTTTTCAAGTCTTTTGCTTAATTGTATGAAAGTTAAGTGTGAAATGAATAGTTTTGGGTCCGAAATAGTCGTGGTTTTTTTCGGATGCTGTCACCATCATCTGTATCGGAACAGCACGATGACCGTATCGATACGTATTAGTTGATTTCTGTATCGATAGTGTACCAATAGTGACTGTATCGTCCCAGCCCTAGTGACTGGACATTGAGGTTGGTGAAGTTCTTCCACTCCTTTACTTCTCTACTGTTTTGGGGACTTTCCATTTCAGGACAGCTGAAATAATGGACAATAGAAGTGAATAGCTTTATTCATTTCAACCTAAAATCTTAAGTTAAAAGGAACTTCTCTACTGATGAAGTATTATAGAATAAAGACCTCTATAATGCAAACCAGTGTCAACAAATATACATGTACACTAATATTTACTTGCAATGCTATTGTCTAAATGTTTAAGCTCATTTTCAAATGCCATGTATTAATTATTGTCAGTCATAATAGTACAGTTAATTATAAAGAAATTAATTAAATAAAGGGTTTAAACTACCTGAAGATGGTAGATCAATTTTTGTTAGAGCAGTTTCATCTCACATTCATGTTATCAAGTGAGATAGTTGTACATAGCACGAAAAAGGGATTTTTTAAATGTATGTCTTAATCATGATTGATTTGACGTCACAGTACATGAACATGTTTACAATTCATATCTATGTTAAGAAATCAACCCTTAATACAAGCTTTATTAATACATGTACATATATTGTATGCTCTTGAAACAAAAAGTAGTCACACTAGTTTTAGAAATGGAAATTGACAAGAGTTTTACAAAAGTCAAAGACAAAGAAATCAGAAAATGCGTGACAATACTTAATAAATATTTAATTAATGGATTAAAACACCCAATTCATGCGAGTGTCCGAAATTGTGGGCATTCCGAATTTGTGTCTACTACCGGTCCAGCAATTATTTATAGAACACCAATGCATCTTGACCAAAGATAAGTTTGCTTTTTTAACAATGAATACTGGTTTCCAAGATCATTTTAATATAAAATAAAATAAAATCAAGGGACGGTGAAAAAACTGCTTCGGACTATGTTGTTGTTGTTGTTGTTGTTGTTGTTGTTGTTAATCCGAATAGTGGCGATCACGTCGCCTCGAGTCATGAGTGCGTGACGAACTTTCGTCGTTATCAGTCATGTGCTTTAAGCTCTACTATGTACTTTAGTTTACTCTTAATACTAGTTGTACTGGAACAGTATTTTTGAAAGTTAATTTCTTTCAGTTACCCCTGATTTCTCAAGTATTTTTGGTAATACATGAATAGTAATAGTGTTGGTACCGGGTACCGGGTTTTAGTATTTTCAAGGTCCGGTGCAGTTTTTTAATCTTTCGGCACAAGAGTTATTGTTCCTTGTCGCCATGTTACCTCGAATTAAGAATTTCATTTTTGCCTTTATAGATGGCCTTCAAGTGTAAGTCACTTATTTTTATCCTATTGCATATGTAAAAACATGTTTTTATGTATCGATAGATGTATTGGCTTATTTGAAGTCTTTGTACTTTTTGCATATTTTGTGTTGAATTATTCATCGCTTCGAAAGCATGCGACTAGATTACCTCCCCTGGTTTAACTTTATTATTTCCAAACGATTTATAATTAGATCTATTGTTTCATAAACATTGGCAAAACTGCATTTTAAGAATATTTTAAGATAGACCCTCCATATCATGAAAGATGTTTTGTTAAGGTATTCCATCTGTATTAAAAATTTGTTTAATGCATTCTATCTGTAATTTCAGACCCTGTCTTCTAGACAACCATTTACGCTGAATAAAAACGAAACTTATTTAGCGTTATCTTCTGCCAGCTAAGGCAGCACACTAGTCTATCGTACACGGAACGGTTTCTTCACAAATTAATCAATTCATAGCCTTTTTGTTGCCCCTATGTATTCCTCAATATTATCAATTAATTCTTCTTTTGCTGCAGTGGTTATATTTTCAATTTCTCCTGTGAGTACCCCCATTGTAATGTCCCCACAAGGAATGTTGTGTCTGTGAAGGGTCTCTTCAACTTTGTTTTCAAGTTTTTTTCTACATTCAAACAAAAATGATTGATTGTCTTTGGAACACTGCAGTGGTTGCAATCTCTGTCATGGGAATTTGTAACCTTTGCCCAATAGTTTTTCAATTTTGTATGTCCAGATATAAGCTGGTTAATCTTGCTGTAGGTTGCTCTGTGTTTTTCTCCTACACATTTTCTATTCCCTGCTTTTGCGATCACCTCTTTGACTACTTGAGTGGTACTGCACCTTTCATTTCTCTATTGCTCGTTCATGAAGCATCAGGTTTGCTGACTTCCCGTCAACCCTAACATGGCTAACAACATCAACTGCCTCCTTTTCTGCCTTTTTTGCCTGCATGTCTGCTAGGTCATTCCCAGTGATGTTCATATGCCCGGGAATCCAGTGCACTGTCAGACTGTTGTTCCTGCGATTTTTGTTTTAGGTGTTTGGGTTGAAAACACACTCTGAATGGCAGCTTGGCAATCTGTGTACATGTGGATTACCTTGTCGTGAACTTCTGTAATGTACAGGTAATTAAACGCCAAATCTATAGACTCTACTTCGCCTGCATAGTTGTTGCTGAAGCTGCTGACACTGCGCTTGAGGAGTATCGGGGTTGTGTTATAGCCCTCCAGGTACACAACTGCTCCTGCCCCTGTAGGCCCTGGATTGCCCAGCGTAGATCCATCTGTGAACACAAGGATCTCCTCCCCCTGGAGAGAGCTTAGCTGTCTCTGGATATTCTCTGTTTGGAGTGTTTTACTGTTGTCGAACTCTTGGGTTATTACCTTTTCTTTGTATGATTTTGAGAGTCCAACATAATCCTTTGAGTATGAAAAGTCCTCTTCAATGTTCTCAATGTCGAGGCTGCCTTTGAACTCATTGAATCTGCTTAGCAACAAACAAAACACAGTGTTTTACCTTCTTGGATGTCCCCTTTTCCCACCCAGTTGGTGAAGTCTTGTTTGAGGGGATCTTTATCTGTTCTTTTACTATTCTGACCATCTCCTGGGCCTACCTCATTCTCATGTGTATGTTGAGGGGTAGAGTGTTGGTCAGAACTTCAAGTGCGACAGTGCTTCTACTAGAGAGACAACCTGGAGCGTTTATCATTGCGCTTCTTTGTACCGGTTCCAGTTCTTTTGTAGCTTTGTCGGTTGCTGTTACTGTTGCTGCAGTCCCATACTCCATGATTGGTAACACCAGAGCTTTGTAGAGTCGCATGTAGAGCGTCTGGGAAACACCATTAGTCTTTCCTAAGAACCTGTCAAGACTGCTGAGTGCTTTGAAGCTTTGCTTTGATTTTTCTGTGTTGTGTTGTTCAAATGAAAGTTTATCATCGACATTTATTCCTAGGATCTTCTTGTTTGTGGTTATTTTGAGGACTTTGTTGTTGTATATCAATGACTGGGTAGGAACTTGTTGGTTATCACTAAATAACAGAGTTTCAGTCTTTTCTGGAGCAATGTTCATGTTCCATTTGTTGCACCACAGTTCTACCTGCTTCAAGTCTACATTCATATCTTCAATTGCTTGGTTTACATACTTTTTTCTGTGCCATATGCTGGCATCATCTGCAAATTAAGTGTGATTGCCTAAAACCTGTTCCAACGCATCCTTTGTGTACAAGTTGCAGAGGATGGGGCTTAACACTGATCCTTGGGGATTCCGACCTTGGACGAGAAGATTGGAGAAGTGTAGTTGTTCACTCGTAGGTAATACTGCCTATCAGTCAAAAACTCGTTTAGATACATCCACAATCTGCCATTCACTCCATGGGCATGTGCTTTCTTTAACAAGCCTGCACGCCAAACGCTTTCAAAGCATGACTCATAGTCAATAACAACCATTACAGATGATTGTTTTTTGACCATTCCCTCCTGTATGCATTGAATAGCTCTCATGAGTGACTGGGTACAGGTTCTGTTATTACGATAGGCATTTTGGGTGTCTGCCAGTCCATCTTCTACCTCCAGTTTCCACACTAGGCGACGTTTTACAATTATCTCCATCAATTTTCCTATTATGCTCTCCAATGTGATTGGCCTATAAGATTTTGTTGTGTTATAGTCTTCTTTACTTGGCTTTGGGAGCATTATTTTAGGGCCCAGTTTGAAACCTTTTGGCACACAGCCTTTATTCCAACATTTGCAGAAGAGATAGTGCAAGCACTCTGCCATGGTATCGCCTCCCTTAAAAATCATAATGCCAAATTTTTTTTCTGTGGGACTTGGTGCACTTTTAACATCCATCAAACTGATAGCAGCTTGCACTTCCTCTATAATAATGTATATTTCTTCATATGTTGCATTGTTCTCTTTTACCTTCTCCCTTTCAATCATATGTACAACTTCTTTCTCTACTTGTTGAAACCATAGGGGCTCTCTGGTCTTCACTTCCAAGTTTTCATTCCCATATTTGAGTTTGAGTTCTTAAAATATTGTTTCATACGACACTATGTGGTATATCCTCGAGTGCCCAGTTTCGACGCCCTTAATAGTCTATCGCTAAATTGCTTGTTGTCAAACCAAAACTTTTCTATGACAAACGTTTTCAGAGAAAGTAAGTCATTAAACTTACTAGAACTTGCCAGTTTAAAAGTGTTGTGTTCTTTTAAATATCTCTGTCAGTGTTGTTTACTATTCGTAAGCGAGCGTGCCCTAAAACGACGCCTTTTGATTGGCTCGCTGTTAATAGGTACTTAACCACTCAGTGAAGGATGTACGAGTAAAATATATTTCTGCAATACAACAACACAACACAAACAATATCAAATCACATATATAAAATAACAATTTCATTTAAATTCACGGACTTATGTAACAAACAATTTAATTATCAGAGAAAATTATAAATAAAACCAATATATATGTACAAAGTGTAGATCTATTTACAGTTCCTTCTAAACATACCATTATATGTACATTGTAGATGGCATATGTCTACTCTTCCTCAGAGCATTGTGGACAAACATACACATCTCCCCTCTGAACACTCGGGCCACAGTGCAGAACCCAACATGTACCCAGTGGCTGCACTTGCTACACTGCACCTACTTAACAAACACAAGGGAAGTGTTGTGTTGCAGCTCTTCTGGGGCCAAACAGGCACAAACACAGCAAGGCACATCATCTGTTTCTACATCAGAATCAGAGTCTAGCAGAACCACAGGCAGAGGTGGGGTTTGCAGTCGGGATGGGCCAGCTGTTGGTACCTGAGTCTTTTAAACTGATGCGTGTTGGTGTTCCACAATCTTCGCATGTACCTCAGGTTCTGTTATGGCCTTTCCACTGACTACAGCGCTTAAGCAGCAACGCTTTTTGGTTGCGGTTTTTTTCACAAGTATGGTTGACTCCTTCGAGCGAAAGAATTTAGTGTTGATGGCAAGAGGAACTGTACTGTTGTTGAGTTGTGTGTTTTCTGGAGTTTTTGCTGAAGGGCTTCTGATGGCCTGAAGTTGGACGGGTGCACAAGGTCAGGATTGAGGGGATAGATTCCAGCTTTGCGGAATGATGATTAGAGATTTCCGGGAGTCAGTGCTTTCAAGTAAGCTGAGCAACCGAGAGAGCAGATGTTGTACCTGGTGATGCTTTGTCTACAGTTGTCGCGCATAAACTTGTGGCACTCACTTTTGTAGATGCGCTCGAACGGTCCAAATCAACCAACATCCAATGGTTGTAGCACGTGACTGGTGTGAGCTGGCAGAATAAACAGAATAATGTTCTGTGATTTGGCCCAGTCAATGATGCCCAAGTTAATATGCGACTTGTGGCCGTCATACAGAACAATCACTTGGCTGCTGGGGGACCTCTCGGGCAGGTACTTTAACAGGTGGTCTTCAAGGTAAATCTTAAAAACCTCACTGTTGCTCCAGCCGGATTCTGTACATGTGCCGTTGGCTCCAGGGCTCTTGCCTTCCAACATCTCACTCCTCATTCACGACCTGAAAATACCCGCATTAAGCACATAAACCGATTGGGTTAGACATATTTTTCATAATTTCTCATCGAAATTTATTTTCACGTCTAGCGCAAGAATAGTTCTACAAAATAAAACCAAATTTCTTTACGCACGCCTGTCCGTCCGTCCGTACGAGGCCGAACGGCTATAAACTCCGGAGAATGGTGGGACACAGTATCCAAGGGCATTGCCACAGCCTATCACAGTGGTGAGGGTTCGAGACACAGACGTTACTGCCTGAGGCTTTACATCTCCCCCAATACAACTGATGGTGGCTTGTGTTGTGTTGAGAGGCCCTTCTAATCCACATTGTAAATCCTCTCTGGTCAGTCCACTAAATCAAACTTAGTGAAGATTGCCACAAGCTCACTGTAATATGACTGCACACACTGTACAGTTGTCGCCTTGACACGCTGCATCTCAAGTCCACGTGATTTCAACACTCTGAGTTCAGGCCATCGAGACATGAAACCACGGAACCACTTAAGTGTCAAAGGGTGATCCTTATCTCTTTTGCCTAGGCTGATGGCATATGATGTCACCATGTCGTCCACATCTGTTCTACTGTACCCGTTGATTTCAAAGCTTTGATAGTCAGAAACTTGTTTTTCTTCGCTGTGTTTCTAACATTACTTGCAACGGGCAGATGCCATGTTTAGCTTGGCAAACTGGCAAAATGGCGGCCTGGTTTGGCTCCAAATCGGAACGTTCGGGTCCTAGCTGAACGATCGGGGTTTTCCGTAAATTTTGTTTATCTTATACTCTTTCTTTATTTCGCCACTCCGCTTCTAGCTATCAGACTGTTCAGTCGCATTTATTAAGTCTCTTCGATCTTTGTCTTAAAGGTTAGAAGAACAAAACCTATTAATGTTTAAATTAATTTTACTCACCCAAAACAGAAAGTATGTGTATTGAATTATATATACATGTATACACTTAATTAACGTAGGCTTTCTTATTAATGCTTAGCAGTACCTATGTTATAAGTTACAACATATCTGTATATTAAAATGACAAAAACAATAATTTCAAAATTAGTTGTAGCAAATGAAACAACCGTTCAATCATGGTATTGATAAAAACGGAAATAACAAAAAATGATAAAAATTGTGGGTGCATTTTGGTTGACAGTTAATTCTTTTTTCAATGCAAAGGGAGGTAATTTGTGGCTTTAAAATGCTAATCTTTTCTTTCACTTACTGATGATTTTATAAGCAAAAATGATTTTCCTGATCGAGTCACCTCGCAGATGTTTTGGTCACTTAATGTCGTAATTTCACTCTGGTAATGATTACTAAGCAAAAATTTGGTTTTGATAGGCATGGTTACTTCCCCTTGTTTGCAAACTCATAATATTACAAACCACCTGATGCACCGTTCCGCAAAATTTCAAGCTCCACCCTATGCGGTAGATTTTCTCTGATCTCGTGAAGAGTTGTGAAGGGGTATTTCTTTTTGTGTTTTCTAGGTCAGATTGTCACCTGACAATATAATCTTAATCTATTGGATTAAAATTGACCATATACTGTTTTAAATTATCATGATTGACTGTTGCGGATCTGTCCATTGATGTAGAGAATAAATAAATTGTATGTAAGCGATAATAATGGATAGTTAAATACAACAAATAACGCTAAATTGTACATATAAAAGTAAAAAAGTACTTTCTTTTTTGGATGGGTATATAAAAATAATAATTTTAAGGAAAATAAATATATTCCTACGGTTATTTACGCATACTTGATCGGTTTTGGACTTAGTTGATTTTATGAGATCTAGAGGGACTTTGATTTATTTATGAAGTGTTGTTCACTGAATAGTTAGTACAACAGATAACATAAACTGTTATTCATGTTGTTGTTTTCATTTGATTACTTAACAATTACGATATTTTAACACAATGATTAGTTATACTAACGGAGTCAATTTTATTTTAACATCTATGTATCAAAGAGTTGAGCTAGATTGATTATTTGAAAGATCGGGGAATATTAAGCTACCCTAACACGCTACAATATGTATGATTATATGATTATCTTGTGGAACGGTAAAAAATGTTTATTTTTTAAAGTTACATGTAAATGCATGTCATACCAGGAGGTTAAATTAAATTGATTTATGTAGAATAAGTAAGTACACTGCTTCTTGTTATATTTAATAGTACAATTTAAAAAGGCGCATTTCAGAATGCTGTGTTTGTGGGACAATTTATTTCGAATACACGCTCAGTGTCCGCCCTAGACCTCTACACGGGTGCTCTCCTCTCCGGTCTATCTATCAAACTTCCGGACAAGGAAGATACCGTGGGCGTGTTCGGGATCACCACTCACATTGACACCATCTCGCGTGACGTGACTGGTATATTTACACATTATGATTGATATTTTAAATTATGATATTATGAGGTCTTATTCGAACGGAGAGCAAGACATTTCTCTGTTTAATTTCCCCATCGGTGAAAATATTTCTCATTGAAAAGGATTCCTCTTTTCTTACATCAAAGTAAAAATCACTTCCAGGATATAAACGTCTTAGCGTTTTCTCAGACATACGTTAGAAACAAATTATATATGAATTATAAATTATTCCTTTGACTTTATTAAAAAATGCAATGCATGCACATAACTGACACTCAAAGAATGAATACTTCTTGCTCAGTTTGGGTTTTCTACTACTTTCATGTTTTAAACAGCAGGTTTCCTTAATAAATTTAAAGAGTGTATGTCCGATTCTGTCACTAATAACCATTATGTCGGAGACACAAAAATAAGTGTATCAATTAAAAAACTAATGCCAACACATGCACATTAAGCGAGATATTTCTAACTAAAATATTAAATCTATTCTCAGCGTTTTAATAGTAGTAAGGGGCAGGTAATCCAGAATTACAATTTGCCTGTTGAGTGCAACAATTTAAATTTAGAGTCCGACCAATCAGAAACCCACGGTCATTTCTTCGGAAAACGACACTCTCCGAAAAAGTCCGTAAACTTCCGATACGAGTTTAATCACGAATGGAGTCATCATTGTAGGTAAACAATAACCGAGATTTATGGGCAATCAACAATTTATTCGGTACATATCGTGAATACATTTTTTG
>Ga0224511_10003166_pt1 | contig 11661 bp, 9 predicted proteins | sample SF_May12_sed_USG_2_FD_169988 | JGI IMG/M metagenome (GOLD analysis project Ga0224511, IMG submission 169988) | Sediment microbial communities from San Francisco Bay, California, United States - SF_May12_sed_USGS_8_1 | ecosystem: Environmental > Aquatic > Marine > Sediment | place: USA...
AAGATGTGTTGGACGATGCGCAGCTGAATGGCAGTAATGACAAGGACCGAGCTGCCACCTCATCCTCCGTCGATCTCGAATCTGACAATTCTCTAGAGATAGACATCAGTGATGCGCTCAGTGAAAAAGACAAAGTCAAGTTTACAGTCCACACCAAGGTGATCCTTGTAATTGAATGGAATCTCTGTTTTATTTGTGTTAATTTCGATTAAATATACTTGAGACCGCATAGTCCGAAATAGTGCCATGAAGAATGTACATATACAGAAAAAATCATCTAGTGGCTTGTACTTTTGACGTGTTGTTTCTTGTTTTAGACGACATTGTCTGCATTTCAAAAGCCCGAGTTTTCTGTCGTCCGACTCCACGAAGAGTTTGTGTGGCTCCATGATCGCTTTGTGGAGAATGAAGAGTATGGTGGATTAGTGGTAGGTGGATTTGCAGAATAGGTCTTATACAGGGTCTATCACTGAGCAAACAGCTCCATGAACCCTTGCACACTGGCGCACGCCACGCGAACTGGGTAATTGCTGATTCATCGATCTGTCACGAGAAAATCTAGTTCACCTTAGACTCAGTAGTGACTACAGCTGTACTAGCTCAGTTACACTGCTGGCTAGACAGTTACAGAAAACTGGTCACGCCTGGTCAAGCCATCAAATACAGGCATGCAAGCGAATGGCAGAAAATGTTCTGTAGCAGCCATTCGAGTGGATTGATACCACTGGTGTCTGGTGTAGCCTCTTCCAACCCCCTTGATCTCCCATTGGTCTGAATAAATTTAGTATTGGTGAATAGAGGCGATGGAGAGAGGCTTGCCAACCACCCTGGTCCTTTGACGTTATGGTCCAGCCGGTTGTAGAGATGCCAAAGTCCTGTAGGTTTCACTTTAGGATATCTCTAAAGCGAAGCTGAGAACGACCGACGGGCGTGTACCACACTCGAGTACAGAATGGAGCATGGTGTATGGTAGGCACTAATTTGGAATGGGGTCTGGATGAAGGACCTGGATAAACTAGAGGAGCTACACTGTTTGTTGGTTTTACCACACATAAAACAGAGTTTTATAGAGCCTGTGTTTTAGATTCCACCTTCCCCACCCAGACCCGATTTTGACGTGTCTCGAGAAAAACTACAGAGGCTCAGCGAAGGCGAGGGAGCCATGACGAAAGAAGAGTTCTCTAAAATGAAGCAGGAATTAGAAGCGTAAGTTCTTAACCCCGACCATGGTGGTGGTGGCGTTATGCTTATCTCAGCTCCGGCCTTTCTTACATTGGTTCATGCTTGCCTGAGGTTTCAATCAATTGTCATGTATTAAATGTTCAATAGTTCATGTATATGAAACATGGAATTGAAATAGACAAGCCCCCCCCCAATTGACTTCCAACCCACTAACTGAGAGTATCACTATGGTTGCAGTGAATACTTGGCTACATTTAAGAAGACCGTCGCTATGCATGAAGTGTTCCTACAGAGAGTTGCTGCTCACAATAAACTTAGAGATGATGTCAACTTCAAGGTCTTTTTGGAGTTTGAATCTGACGTAAGTGTTCTACGGCAACGTCATTCGTTAACTGTTTGATGTCAAATGCTAGCCCTACACCACACTCTGGATTTCTATGTCATAGTACACATTGTTTATTGTGGTTAAGGGATAGGTTTTGTAACTAGCCCTCCCCCGAAATCAAGTTTTTAACAATGGATTGAAGTCTATCTATATTACGCTGTGTTGATTGTACTAAGTTATAAAACCTAAAACATCGTTCCTTTCTAACGCTGTAAATCTTTTAATGACGTACTCTGGAAAACGCTGATCCTAAGACTCTGTAGGCCAATTTCTGTACCACTGCTGATGGCTGTTCTGTCATGGAGATAAGATCAAAATTTTATCATATTTCAGCTGTGCGCCCGCTCTAAGAACAAGAAGGAAAAGATTGGAGGGTTTATATCCGCTCTCACAAAGAAGGCAGATGAGACGCTTATATTGTCAGGACAAAAGGTGGGTGGTAGTCTCGCCGTGTTGTGTGCGCTGGGACACAGAATGAACCCCAATTGAGACACCTTAATGTTTTTGTATTTTTGTATTACATAATAGTGCAATAAAGACTGAATACCTTCTAGGCAGACTTTGTAGAGTTTTGATTAGCGGTTTCAGGCAACTCTCTGCACATTTCTTATTCTTTCATACCTTTTGCCTCGCAGTACACAAAACTCCCGACTTTTAGGAGCCTGATGAGTACTTTGAGAAAGAAAAACAGTTTCTTATGGAATACAATGCTAAGCTAAGCCTTGCCACGGCCAAAGCTGATGCACTGACTCGAAAACATAAGGACGTAGCTGACACATATATCAAACTATCCACTGGACTAGTAGTTCTATCCACTCTCGAGAACACAGAACTGGACAGGTAGGACAACTTTTCAGTCCCTTATCGCTGGAAGGTTTTCTACAATAGCTTTGAAAAATGTCATCATAAGTACTCGTCTTCACCAGATGTGCCCGATGTTTATGAGTGGTGAGTGCTGAAAGAACCTCCAGGGTAATCCCTGATCACTGATCTAGAATTTGTGCACAGTGACTGTTACATAAATACTGTTAGATGTTCTGTTTTGCTTTATTCAAACTTCATACAGGGTCTATGAAGCTAATTCGTGACTATTCCATTCACAGGCTGTTCGGGAAGGTCTCGGAGTTGTTTGAGAAGACACGTAAGCTTGAGGGTCGTATGGCATCTGATTTTGACCTCAAATTGTCAGACACTCTCCGATATTACACAAACGACACTCGTGCGGCGCTAGATTTACTCTACAGACGATCTCGTGCCTTAGCCAACTTTGAGCATTCCAATAAAGTGAGTAGGCGCACCAAAATAATGAAAATCTTGAGCATGAGAGTACACCTCGATATGTTGTATATTTTCACAGTTCTAGCGCATCACATACACCATTTATCGCATCTTCTATCATTTGAACCTTCTTGGTGTACATAAACACGACTGGATTACCAATGTGTTCTGTTCTAGTCAGTGGTCATTGGTACAGTTTGCGCAATATCTGGTGGTGTGGGTTTAATAGGATAAAGCATAGCCATAAGTGTGCTATTGTTTTTTCACCTGGGGGAGGCATACTGCATCGATAGACATTGGTGTAAAGTCATTTTTCTGAGTTGTGACTTTAACAGGTGATTAAATTGTATAAGAACGGCCATTTTGATTTGTGCATCTCATAGGCGTTGAAGTGCATGGTGATCTTCTAATGGTTCCGCTGGCCGGTGTGCCAGAACTTTCCTGAAGACTGAATGCGACATCTTGTGCATAAGAGAATGACTCCGTAACAACTAGGGTGCTGTGTCGTTGTAGCTGCTGGACAAAGCAAGGGCCAAGAACAAGGACGTTGCTACCGCAGAGGCTCACCAACAATCCTGCTCAGATAAATTTGAGAAGATATCTGAAGTCGCTAGGGAAGGTAAATAGATTAAAGTGTTAGCGAACTGAAAAACATGGTCTCACATTGTACCCTTGATGTCATTTCTTGGAAGATCTTCCTCAAAACCTGCTGCCCCAAATGGCTGATAAGGTATGCACAACACGATGGTGGACGGAGCTTAGCGATTCCCGTCGGTTTCGTCCCTATCTAAACACAAATCCGGTAGTCGTCGCTGACTCACTATATAGGCTTATTTGATATAAACAGAAAATGAAGTTGTTTTTGCTGTTTTAGCAATTTGTTTGGAAAACCACTCAATGTACAATGTATGCGTGATATAAGCATCTTTTGTGAATTTTTGAGAATACAAAATATGAAAAATAATTTGGAGTCAGCATGGCCGCCGATTGAACTCGCTTAACAAGGCCCCGGGTATAACGATCGTTCGGCCGTTAGCAAGGACTATTGCATACAAATTGTCCTTAGCAAGCCTTACCAATGAACCGAATGACAAGTAACCATAGGAATCTCATCACTCTAGACATCATGCATCATGAATGTCTGCCTGCAAGTGGTAAAAAAAACATCGCTAGTTTGCTAAGTCAACAACTTTTCAACCGGAGAACACCAAGTGTTTGACTCGCTCCTACCGCGTTTTTACAGACTAAGGCGAATCCGACGCAACCTTTTATACAATGTAACGTCGTATGTACTTCATGCATAAGCTGGCCATATGGAAGCCTAACAATGTGGGATCAAAAGATGAGCGCAACCCATTTGCAAATGCCACAATCCTCAACAGGCATTTTGTTTGCCATAATAATGTCATCCGCTTAAAATAAAATTAACTTAACCTTAAGGCAAAGTCACACCATTGTTCTTGAAACTCGTTGATTCAATGCCTGTAACTTGTAGAGCTGGCTGGCTTTAAAAAGAGGCGAATAACACACTTCAGAAAGAACCTGGTTGAGTTGGCAGAGTTTCAGATCAAACATTCAAAGGTATACTCTTTATTATCTTCCCTATTTGTCGATCAGAGCCGAGTTACTTTTCTAGTAGATATCCTGCATTGTGGTTAACGCACTGGCAAGAAGGCAGTTATTGAGGGTTGTGCCACCCTCTATGGAGGGCAACTCTGTGGCGTGGCTCTTTTTGTGCTTGTGGTAACGAAACTGTCTTTTTTGCCATTTTAGGGTCAAGTGCAACTGCTGAAACAGTGCCTGAGTTCTATTCGTGATGGCAGTGATTGAGTTGCCCACGATGATAATGGCTACGTCGATCACTCACTGAGATATGCATAATCGGTGATCATTTGATACGCAGCTGTAGTTTAGATACAAATGATGACCTCTGAGCCTCAGACTGCACCCGAAGTGTCAAGGACTGAACGGCTTGTTCCATCCGATGACCCTGTGCTTATGGGTCCAACCGAAAGACATCTATTCAAGCCATCACCATGATTTCGATGTTTTCAATTAAGCTATTTTATAAAAGAATTTCTAACAGATTAAATTATTCCCCCCAAAGCAGTAGCTGTTTGTGTTTATTTGATGAGAGAAAAACAGAAAAGATCTATGGTGCTTTGAGAGTCTTTAGACAACTAATGGTGTCACCGATGGTTTGAAAGGTTATTTTTGGGAGCTATATTTTTCCAGCGTGTCCATGACTGGGAATACCATTCTACCATGGTTCATGTTAAATGGCGCACCGTGGGCTTGGGCAAACGGAGACTGGTGTAGAAGACAGCAGGTAATATATCAGACCAGACCATGGCTTTTTGACACAAAGGAAACGAACTATGCCAGAAAAGTGCTTCTGAGCTTTCCCTCGGCCTTTCAATACCATAAGTTTATGTCTGCAACAAGCAAACCGATGATCTTAAACTGCATATCAAGCTTGCCTAGTAAATACACCTAAAGACCAATAGTAGCTGCCAAATTACCACCAGATCGACCGAATAATGGAAATATTATTTTATTGCTCATATCCTCTAGATTTAAGCCTGGTATGATGGCTGTACATGTAACTTAAAATATTCCCGCGCTATTGAAAAAAGTACTTATTACTTTCTAACCGGGTTAAGCTCAAAATAAAACTTTGGCTTATATTATATTCTGCACAAAAATTACCCTTAATTCCTTGCCAATCAGCACTCTTAGTAAGGACACTGCGGGGCCCAATGTCCTTCATCTCCTATAAAAATAAGCGTTTTAATCTTAGCCTGTCTACCGGCTAAGGATATTAAAATGTGCCAAAGCATTGAAATGGTAAATTTCCCAGCCTTGATTTTAGCACATTCATATTGCATTTCACAATCCAACTTGGGAAAAGATTTCTTGAGAGGATAGGGATGTGCAAGCCTAACAAAGTTGGGATTTCTGACATTATAACGCTGACTAAACAGAGAGCATATCTGCTCCGATCGGTAGTTGGAAGAAGCCAGAGTATCGCCATAAGCTGATGCAATCTACTTTGAAATAGGAAGTCTTCTCTTTCTAAACCTGTGAGGCCACAAAGTGGGCACATGGCGCAGAGAATGTTGTAATCACTGACAGAGTAGGTAGTGTAATAATAATTACCACAGCTATAGCAGTAGCCGAAACCACCCCATCGATACTCCATTCCGGGTATCCCAGTATAACCATCCTCATTCTCATACAGACTGTCGTAGGAATCTACAAAGTGTGGAGTGAGTATTTTTTCTAATATGATGAAAGCTGCTGGGTTAGATATTTCTTTTTACTAGTTTTGGCTCAGCATGGAGCATCGCATGCGGCTTATCATGGAGCATCGCATGCGGCTTAGCATGGAGCATCGCATGCGGCTTAGCATGGAGCATCGCATGCGGCTTAGCATGGAGCATCGCGAGTAGACCAGTCATTGTTTTAGCTCCTTCTTTCTAGGTGGGATTAATGTGACAATTCACAGCAAGAGCCGGCCATGACCGGAAGTCGAAGCAAGGTTCTCACAGTTTCGAGCCTAGCACTCTACCACTGAGCTATCTCAGAAAAGGAAATATAGTCTCTAGATAGCATATCGTAGAAGTACATGCGTATAACTGTTCAACGGCCCTAGCATCAATATAGGAATAAGGACAGAAAGATGGAGAAATAGCTCAGGGAGCGTCGCAAAACTCCAGCCTTACGAAAAATAGTCAAGACAAAATAGAATTATGTACAAAACAATATGCAATTAGACTTACTCCAGAAAGAGGCAATCGTTTAGCTCTGATGGATTCATTAATCCATTAAACGCATCATAAGGCCACATGCTAAAAACTTGCACACAGTTCGCACACAAAGGTCCAAAGATCACTCACAATGTTTTTATACACAACTTAGTCCCAACGATATCAGTATTCACACTTACCCTCATCAGAATCTGAGCTGAGAAGTATGGTTTCGGTGTCTTCTCCAACCACCTCCTGGGCCACTACTGGCGTCTCCACTGTAATTACCGGATACAAACGTTAAAAAATGGCTGAGGATCTAACATTTATTTACGAGGACATACTATGGTATCTAGTGAAACAACTGAAAATCCAAGAGAAACCTTTGCTGCGGGATTAGAAAGCATGCAATTCACTCACCTAAACGATAGGCTTCTGTAAAAGGTTAGATGGCTGTCCGATACAACATTTGCACTTGGTTCTATGGCTTCCTGAAGGTAATTTTATTGAATGCTTTCTAACCCATGCATCATCAAAACAGGAGGATGCAACTCCAGTAAAATCAAAATTCGATGCACATGCATTATTCGAAATAAAACTTTGGCTTTCACAGGTATATGCACAAAAACATGGATCAAATATTATGAGTGACAATCTCAGTCGGTGTCCTTTGGGTAACAGTAGCGTTGGTAGCGACCGAGCTCGCTATGGACTGGTTAGATGGCTGTGAGGGCGGTGCTAGAGGTCGCACCCAATGGAGTTGTCCATCACCCGTATTCAGAGCCACAGGGAATGCGCACGTAGGTGGCAGCATAAACTGGTATAACTGGTTGCCAATCATGGCTTGATATGAAATAGTTGAAGCGTTCGTACAAATGGGCGCTGACTGCACAGGGGTGACGTTGGACTGATTTGTTGAGACACTGAGAGGAGGCCTCTGATTGGTTGTTGGCAGGTTCGGGGCAGAGAGATTGTAAAACGGCTGTCGGAGCATGTTTCCTTGAGAAGGCTGTAATTGATTAGTTGACAGGCTGTTGGGGGGCATTTGGTTGACCAACGGTACATTCGGACGTTGATCGTCAATGGGAACACTGGTTGGTCTCGGTTGGTTAGCCCCACTAGAATGCAATTGGTTGTGTGACGCAGCGCTGGCATTTCCTGAGTTTCCCGATGGAGCCTGTCTATTCGTAGCTCGGCACTGGCCTCCACGATTATCAGCGGACCTAAAGTTTAGTCCGACAGGAGGTGTTGCCGGAGATGATACAGGCATCCTCAGTATAGGGGTGCTGCATGTAGGGGTAGGTACTGACAGGGCTACTGATGACTGAGACACGGCCATCCAGGGCCCAGTCGTCGACGACCGAGTTGTAGCCAGCATGGGCCTAGTCACTGCTGACTGAGCTACAGTCATCCTGGGTCCAGGTACTGATGCTGGGGCTGCAGTCATCCTGGGTTCAGTTACTGATGACTGCGACATAGCCATTCTGGGTGCAGATACTGATGATCGGGCTATCCGGGGTCCAGGCGCTGATGACCGAGACATAGCCACCCTGGGTCCAGTCACTGATATTCGAGCTGGAGTCATCCTAGGTTCAGGCACAGATGACTGATCTGCAGTCATCCTGGATCCAGTTGCTGATGATTGAGTAGTAGTCACCCCGAATCCGATAGTTACTCTAGGCTGAGAATTACCCTGAACAGGTCTAACCGGACTCGCAGAGGGCTGCCTGGCTTCTGATCCTAATTGTTGAGTCGAGTGGTGCCCAAACGGCATTCTCAGCACACCGGGTGAGCCAAACCAGCTCGAGATGGGTCTGGTGGGACCATACATACTATTCAGTCTCCTACCTGCAGGCGCTTGGCTGGTGGTTGCAGAGGTGCTTGATGAGGCTGAAGAGGTAGTTACGGCTGCTGAAGAGGTCGGTACGTTATTTGCTGTACGTCGGTATGTACTTGGAGTGGAACGTGGAGCGCGGGATGTGCTAGACTGTGCACCACGATTATTCTGCCTATTATTCTGTCGCCTGCTAGCAACGCCCTTACCCTTACTCTTTTGGGTGAGCTTTTTTTGCTCCGCGAGCTCAGCTACAAAAGTAGACATGTATACAACATATGCAGGCAGAGTGATACCTCGAAACCAAATTTAGCATGAACAGTACTCAACGAGAGTGATCATCATTCGATTCCTGGCCCCATGGATGGCAGTAACAGCTAACAGATTATTATTAGTATTATCATCTCTAAGATTATCCACATCACAAGAGACTGTCACAGAAGTTTCATATTCGATGTAAGCTTTTCTGTATTTAGCGGATTAGAATTTTTAATTTACAAAAACCGCCTAGGGCAATGATGTGTCTGACTCACTTCCACAATAGGACATTGGCCATGTGAACTGTGACCCTCGTCTCATCCAATAAGATTCTCACAATCCGCAAGAAAAGCGCTAACCCGGCCATGCATACTCAAAATACCTACAAATTCATGCCTAGCATACGTGAAGCGATCTCTGCGATGTCATTGTGACTCACCCTCTCGAGCGGCTATCACACTTTTTCTGTAGTCCCTTTTCTCATCTGACAGGGTCTGTACAGCATTCTGAATATAGTTCTCCAGAACGAATGACGGTATAGACAGGACGGACTTCGCTCGACAAATCGGACACTCTTTCTTTTTTACCAGCCAAGTATCAATACAATATTCGCAATAAGCGTGTCCACACTGTAACACTTTGGGCTGCAATAAACCAAAAAATAATTACCATACCTGCAAGAGGAAAGCACGCAGCGATATGGGACTGGCTACAGGTATAATGTAGTTCATTAATTGTTTCCTTCGGATGAACGAGAAACACAGCATGGAGTACTCACTCTTACAGGTTGAAATACTTCTGGTCAGATATACCATGGGATTTATTATGACTATACTCAACGGCATCATTTGAAGTTCACATCACGAAGTGACTAAAGGGACAGTGGGATATCTCAATGGCTAGAGAGTTTGGCTCAAAATCGAATGATCCTGGGTTCAAGTCCTCGTCAACCTGGGTACCCACTGTGAAAATGAGTCCCTAACGTAATTCCTATTTCCCAACGGACCAGCAAACAACCTGAGGTTTGGGAGACCCGTTAAATAGGATGGCCAAAAAGATAAAAAAAGGACATTCCCACACTTGTTCTGTGAATCGTACCTTTATAAACATCTCAGCACAGATGCTGCACTGCAGATCTGATTCCATTATCTCACTGAACCGATCCTGTAGGGCTGTAGCGGCCTCTAGTGATTTCCTCTCCTCTGACACCTGATCAGCAACCGTCTCAGCTAATTTCTTTTCCAACTCTTCTAATTTCTGCTCATGTGTTTTGGCTTCCTCTAACTCTCGTTCTTTAGCTCGATTTGTCTCCTGAAAACAATCATACAATTGGCTACCAACAGAAGGAAGATGGCTAGTTGATTACCAAAGGAAGGATGGCTCATCATCGAATTGCCCCATTTTTGTTAAGGTTTACAGTAAAAACTGTTACAGGAAACCCCCTAAATTCTGGTATCTCCATACAACGGAAATATGAATTAATAGAAACAGGATGAAGTTAACCAAATTAAATTCCACTATGCGATATTAGAGTTTATGATTTTATTTAGTTGGGTTACAGGCTATAACTTCTGGGATTTACCACAATACATTGTAAAAAAATGTGGACTGTGGAGTCAAACATTTGCGATACGCACCTGCAGTTCAGCTATCTCGCATACACACCTGCAGTTCAGCTATCTCGCATACACACCTGTAGTTCAGCTATCTCGCATACACACCTGTAGTTCAGCTATCTCGCATACACACCTGTAGTTCAGCTATCTCCCATACACACTTGCAGTTCAGCTATCTCGCATACACACTTGCAGTTCAGCTATCTCCCATACACACCTGCAGTTCAGCTATCTCGCATACACACCTGCAGTTCAGCTATCTCGCATACACACCTGCAGTTCAGCTATCTCGGATACACACCTGCAGTTCAGCTATCTCCCGTCGGAGCTTTTCTTCTTTGGCTCTCATCATCTCACTGATTTCTGCCATCTTGACTTCCTGTTCACGTTTTAGATCGGCAGCTAGTTTCGCCATGGCCTCCTGTTGTTCGGCAACACGTGCCTCCTCGAGTGCCATTTGCTTCTGAAAAGTTTAGTTTTTAATGCTTTGCAGAATGTTGACACTGTTCCCAAGTTAGACGCACTTCTTTGTTAGCATCTCAACAGAAGCAGCACATGTACATGCTTGTGACATCCACATATACTATACTTACATACTGATGCCAAGCGCAACATTGATTTGCATTCTGGGACATTGGTTTGAATTGTGATCATACGCCTAATGTATGTAACTGGCCACATAACTGAGAATATCTATGGGACATACCTGTGCAATAGCCTCACGCTCCTCCTCCGCCTTTTGTATCAGCCTCTACAACGAATAGAGATCGAGAGCATGGCGTTTTTGGGACAGAGATATTTTCTTCTTTTCAGGGAGTCCGCAAAGAAACTCACCTGAGCCTCAGCCAATGCCTTTTCTTTCTCTTTAGCCGCTGACTGAAAAAGAGAGGTTCTCTTGAGCACGCCGGCAACAGTCACGCATTCATACGTGTTTAAAGATCACCCTTTGGGACATAGAATCTCTATATACCATGGATTGAATGCCCCCTCGGTTTATGAACAGCCATTGTAGTTCATGTAACTAAGCTCCAACAGTAGCCAATTCAGCCAGTGATGGTAATAGAGAGAGGTTGCGGAGTGAGGGGCAGATGAATAGTAACGCATCTCTCATTTACCCGCCATACCGAGGGGCTTTCCATTTACAGACGTGGAAACACAACTCTCTGATATATGGCATGATATCACCACATCACACAACACCACAACAATTCATGCTATAGTCATTGGCATAGACACGCACCTCCAAGACGTTATCAATCGTGATATCTTCATCTGATTGGGAGATTCGAACCCTTTTGCATGTAGAGGGCATTGGGGAGCGTTTGCGTTTAGCGGGAGGATCTGCCTGTGTTAAATATC
>Ga0224511_10003167_pt1 | contig 11659 bp, 6 predicted proteins | sample SF_May12_sed_USG_2_FD_169988 | JGI IMG/M metagenome (GOLD analysis project Ga0224511, IMG submission 169988) | Sediment microbial communities from San Francisco Bay, California, United States - SF_May12_sed_USGS_8_1 | ecosystem: Environmental > Aquatic > Marine > Sediment | place: USA...
AACTAAAATACATCATTATAAAAGCTATTCAATGTACACTACTTAGTATATGTGTGTTACTACATATGTTGCAAGTCCTGCCTGACTTTAAACATTTTAACAACTGTTAAATCCTATGACGAATTGCTTCGAAAAGTAAAAATAGATCACTATGTTTACAACATAGGGTTACTCAAAATAAAATAAAAATAAGTAAAAAATCTTAAACGCTATAATCGCCGTGAGTATGTTATGTGCGCGCCGTGAGAACGCTGTGTGCGCGCCGTATGCGCGCTATGAAAACGTCATGGACGCTGTAAAGACGCTGTGGGAACGTTGTGTGGACGCTGTAGGGACGCCCTGAGGACGTTGTGTACGCGCTATAACTGACAAATTTGATTTTTTAGGCGTATTCCGTGGCGATCCCACAGCGCGCTGACATGGTTTTAGAACGCTGTACAAACGCTGTGGCATCGCCGTTTGGTGTGACAGGGGCTTAAGCTACGTAGTTGGTCTTTCTTTGAAATTCAGTACACAGTTGTTTTAGCACACATGGCTTGCATTCAATAACAATTACTGTAATTCCTCTAAATATTTAATCACTTAGAAACAAGAAATGCTGCTCGAATAATTAGAATAATCATAACTCTAAGTTGACCGAAAGTTTAGAAACAATCACGAATCGTATATGTTGGGTGCACGTGTTTTATTCAGCGGTTAATTCCGAAGATGCAAAACATTTGACGTAGTAACATCAGGAAATTACCGGGATTTACTCTAGACAATACAAAATAGGTTTTGCTTTTTCGATTTGTCTTATAATTTCTTAAATGATTTCTTCAAGAAATGTTGAAAATCGAATGTTTTGAATGAGTACGGTATCGGTGTACCGATATATTCCGAAGTGCAAGTTCACTCTGGGTGACGCTGAACGTGTGTCAAAAAATCAATACACAAATTGCTCAACTGACAGTCCTGGCGGCGAACTCTCTCGCTGTAACAAATAGACTCCGCCTTCATAAGTATAGGGCGTCAATACTTCGACAACTTTATCGCTATCTAGAAAGTCTAACTCATTTTGCAAAGCGTGGTATTGCCCGCTGGCATCACAAAAAGCTATATTAATAATAAAGCACGTGAGGTATGAAAACATATACTTAAGACGTTCAAACAAGTGTAAACAGTTAAATGATTCCGAACAAATTATTTGTTTAATACCAATTTAAGTCATGATAATTTAAACGGTTTAAATTATCAAATGATTTAATGTCTGTAAACCTTAACACGTTTATATTTAATACTTATAAAATAACATACCTGAATACAGAGCAAGAAGAATAGCAACTGATGTCACTATTAACATGTTCATCTTTTCAGATTTCGACTAGAGTTTTCTAAATATCACAAGATTCTTCAAAAGTGATCTAGGTTGCGTAATCCACGCTTATAAACCTGACTAAATATAACGACACAATTATTTCTCCTTGTAAATAAAGCTGGAAACCAGCAGGTGACCCATTCAGAACGCACCATTTGAATATCATATTACTAATTTAAACAGGGGTATTTACTGATGGATGTTTCAAAACCTTTTGTTATGACAGGTAGAAATAAAACACCTGCACCTCAAGCGCCTTTACGTTTAGCATCGCGGAAGTTATGCTTAAATGGGAAAGTATACTTCTACACCTAAAGGAGCTCGCGTAAATGTATATTAAACAACGGGTGTTCTTTCATTTTCAATATTTGAAAAATAAAAAAATAAGGACCGTTTAATTTCTATTTATTAACGTGTTTCTATTACCAAACCAAATATATTTAGAAACGGGAAATGCTGGCGTCACACTTTCCCGAATTACACACCATATGTCAGACAATGGCTGTCGGAGCAACGTAAGGAAAGGTATAGTCACTAAAACACACTTCTTAAGGAACTGAGGTCAGATGAGACTTCCTTCTACAATTACACAAGGCTTCCCAGAGCCCTCTACGATGAGCTCCTGCAAGGCTGCAAGGGATAGAAGGCAGGATAAAAAAGAAAGATACATGGGACCGATAATCTCTTCGTCCTAGTCTAAAGCTATCCATAACCATACGACATCTGGCATGCGGTGACAGTTATCGAAGTATATCTTACAACTTTAGGATTGCTCCTTACACCATTTCCCTGGTCATTCGTGAGGTCTGTGATGCGATCAAAGCCGAGTTTGCTGCTGAGGTGATTCAGTGCCCTACTTCAACAGAAGAATGGAGTTCAATTGCCTAGCAATTTGAAAAGAGCAATTTCCACACTATTGTGGTGCGTTGGATGGCAGGCATGTGGCACTTACATGTCCTTCGAACACTGGCTCCATATACAGGAACTACAAAGGTTTCTTCTCTGTTGTCCTGATGTCGATGCCGATTATAAGTTTTTGTGGATTGATGTCGTCTTGAGAATCCAAACAATCCATTTCATATCCCTGAAGATAAGCCATTAAGTGATGACGTTCCTGTCCCTTATTTAATTATAGGGGCCAACGCATTTGGTATTAACAAGTCATAGATAAACCCGTTTTCCATCTTGAACATGGACTGTCACGAGAGGATATTTTGCTAGAGGCTCTCAAGAGCCAGCCGCGTAGTAAAAATGCATATGGCATTCTGGCACAAAAGTTCAGAGTTTTGCTGACGACCATGATCCAGAGACCAAGGACATGCAGGAAAAGAATCGCAATTTGTGTCATCCTTCACAAATTTATCAGACTGAGAAATCCGGCCACTCACAACAACCTGATAGACTTAGAGGACCAAAGCCAAAACGTCATACCAAGGGCATGGAGAAATGACAGAGTATTTCTGGATGTTTACAATGAGAGGGCAAGGAGCATTGGGACCCAGGAAGATAGACAAATTAGATGATATCTCGGGCACTACTTTACATCAAAGGCGGGTTCGGTGCCATGGCAAGACAAAATGAATTTATAATGAAAGCAGTGCCAGTACAATGATTACAGTGCAATCTTATCTATTGCTGACAATGCGTTTTGTTTGTTTTTCATAGCTTGCATTGTATATAAGTATATCAAATAACACTTCTTTGAAGTAGCAAATGCCTTTTATATATATAAAATTGTTTGTATACGTTTCGACCCATTGCGTCGAAACAGTAAAAAAGCTAGGCTTCAATCAATACTCTTAGTTGACTCGGTGGTGCAGTGTTAACGCATCCGCTTTGGGTGCATGATTTCCCGGGTTCAATTCCCGGCTCCGGCCGTTTTTATGTTTCAAATTGATTATTTGTTATGTTGTTGTTATGTTTTACTTTTTGTCCAAAACACATTATTTGTCATAATATTTTGCAATTCCTTTTGAAATGGTTATTTATTTAGGATACTTAACATATTGCAAGATTAATGATCATCGAATATAAGGGTATACAGATACAGACCTAGCATCTTGAAGATTTTTACTAACGTCAACACATTGAATATATTGTTTTTATTCAGAATGTTTTAATTACTTTTATATTACATTTCAAGCTTTATTTCGAACATTCTCATCGAATTATATCGTTCAATTTTCAAATCGAAATGGGTTTGGTGGCGGGTACAAATATTTAACAAATGTTATCGTTTATTAGTTTTGTTTTCGAGTAGTATTCAGTTTTTATATGTGACATTTTTTATATGACATTCACACGTGTACTTTTTGGAATGATGCATTTATGTTATTTACTACAGTTTGCGTGAAATATCGTAACTAGATCGGTAGATGTAAAGCATAAATGTGCTATATTTCTTTATTAGTTAAACCTAAAGTAAAATGCTATGCTTCATGAACAAAATTATGTATTTGACTGCAGTGACGTTAACACTTTATTGTTAATTTAACCTTAAAGACATCAACTTTCCTTACTCATACATGCAGACGCGTCCTTTCCATGAATACACAAAATACAAGTTACGTTTTAGGTCGACCTAGTTACCTTATTTTGCTATTCGTCTGCAACACTCACTAAAGATTGTGCATGCCTTGGTGTCATATAACCATCCTTTTTTGTGTATAAGATAACTTCATCACAGGAAAATGGATATATAATTACTTTAAGACAGGATGATGTAATGAAAACTCAACTATTTTGCATTTCGCGAATAGTTGTCGTTTTAATCAGCGTGGCTACAAAAAACACATCTTGATTTAAATTAAGTAAAAGGTGAATAATCGTCCCCCGGGACAATCGTTCCCTTCGTCAATATTGTAGGGTTTGGTCTAAAACGATCAGACCCAACTAGAATAAGTGTTTTGTCTCATTTTTGCCGCACCACTTTCGATTTGCCGGCGACGGCCTTGGTTAAAAATGTGTTAGGAAAATAATAGCTCATAGATCAACATAATTAGTTTTAATTATGCAGCTAATAGCCGCTGATTAAGTAATAACTCGTTATATGATTTATGCTTTCAGTTAACGCACTGCTATATCGGCGGAACGGTACGACATTTATTTTAATTGATTTACTAATCTTAAGAGAAAACGATTTGACATTGGCAAGCAATACCAATCAAAGATCACAAAATGAGATCAGGGTTCTTATTAAAAGTGCACACGCCATTTGTCACACGGACTTAGATCTTAAACTGATAACAATAGACACACGTTATTATATCATATATAGGCTTTATATCCAGAGCATTCGCAATTTCTGATTGAAATTGAGGGACAATTGACATCTTTGAAACTCGTCTTCCACGTTCGGTTTACCATCAGATGTTGATGTTTGTTTACAAATAACTATGTTTCTAGATTGTTTCTTGAATATATTAAGGTAACATTTTTTTGTATTCTATAACCCTTATATAAGCTTTTATTTTCAAAACTTATCAATGATGGGAAGTTATGCATTTCTTGCAAGTAAGTTTGAACATGTAATTAACAGTAATTAGTGTATTTATTAATTATTAAGGCCAGCCACCGAATTGCTGTGTTAGATAAGTTTTAATTAAATATATGTTATATGTTAATGAGCTATCAAAATATATTTAAAGGCTTAAAAAGTACTGTTTTATTATTTCTATATTTGTTGTCGTAAGCCATATATCTGTGACAATATAAATGGACAACACTAGGACCTTAATGTTTATTAGTATGGCATGCAGTACAGTGTTCTAATATCTAAGATATCGTAAAACCACAAAACACTAAGTCAGACTTTATTATTGTTGTATGGCAGTATGGGGCGGCCATCTTGTTGTATGACGTCATTTAATATGTCAGTGTGCGGAAGCAGGCTTCTGCAATTTGTTATTGTCACGTGAGTTTGCCTTCCCTTGTTCTCCAATTTCTCCATGATTGTTTTTATATTCCAATCAGTCGGGTTTTGGATAGCAGCATAAGCGGTCATGTATTAGTTTTATTCCTTTTATTTATATTTTTGTCAAGAGTTGCATGACTTTTAGTATTTGGCTGTATAATGAATTTTCTTCTCGAAACCTTTTAAGGAGGGAAGGGAATGATGTTATGGTTCAATTTGTTAATTTTACCATTCATTGTTGATAACAAGTGCCCCCTGCCATGGATCGGTGATGTATTTCACAGGCAGAAGACTTTTTGTACTAACTTAAAGGATGTTCTCATTGTCATCCCTTCTTGATTTTTGATTTTGTATTTATTCACTTTCCTGTCGTTTTGTTTAATTCCTTAGTGGCCTTGTTAAAAAGAGTGAATGGACAATTTTTTTCTTTTTCTTCTCCAGAAAATGTTGAAAAAGTGTGAGATTTGCTGCAGCGGATAACTGGTTTAAACCCCCAATGTTTTTCCTTGACCATACCAAGGCGGTAATTCAACAGTTTTTTGTAGAAGTCCTTTAAGTAATTGAAAATTGAAAATAAAAAAACAGAAAAATCCGAAAAACACAAAAAATAGTTATTTTTTAATGTCTGTTGCGTCTTTGTATACTCCGTGTTTTGTTATGTTGTGTGTGTTTTTGTACGGGCCATTTTGTCATGGTGCCCATAAACTTGTCCACATTGTTTACAACAGTTTTTTCTTTGAACATCTCTTCCATTTATATTGTAATATAATATATAGTGCATGATTCTAACCGGTATGTGTGCGCTTCGTACTCACCAATGTGAGTGCACTGCAATTAACGTTACATAATGTACTGGACATGAAACGCTAAGAAGCTGGTTATATGAATAATTCATAATTTTACTAATTAGTGTCGGCTAATTAGAGACAGCCACAACGTATAAATAGGTCCATTCTACATACTTCATCATCCACTTATATGATCCACTTTTTTGAGGATTCACTTCTAGGACCCCACTTATAGGACCCACTACGACTTGTAATGTGTGTTGGTGTTTAAATAAATCACTTATAAAAGAAGCGGACTTTGTGTCAAACAGTCATGTTAAACGCAACCAATTTAAATCACAGTAATATCTGCATACCTCAGGGACAGATATATCGGTAAGCGCTTACTGCGCATGAATACATAGGTCCATTGATGGCAATAATCCTTATAATTCTTTCAACTTAACAAAATATTTAAGTAAGAATTTCACCACAAGGAAGTTGCTAACAATATAGCACATGGCAATGTTTGTGGTTACATCTAGTGTTATTCAAATTAATATTCAAGTTTATGAATGCATTAATTATGTAAAGGCCTGGTCACACTAGTCTTTATCTCAGATTTATTATTACTATAATAAACAAATACATGTAGAAAAACCTGCTACATGTACTACGAAAACATCACACATATTAATAACTAGAAAGAGGTTTATTAAACTGATGAAAGGGAAAGCCTTCAGGAAGCATAGCCTGCACGAGAAAACAGCAGCCGCGGTTTTATTGAAGCTGTTCATCAGTGGTAATAAATGATATGTCTTAGCATAATAAAACCTGAATTTTGTAAGTTTTATAATTGCATAATTTTTTAAAGAGATAATCTTGATACAAAGTTAATTTAAATGGTTTTCCACCCATAACTACGACTTGGATATATTTTATGTAGCCATGCCAAGTTGAGAACAATTTAAACAATGCATTTGTTTGGTACTTTTTGGTACATTTTTTTCTCACTTTAGTCATTTCGACTAATGGACCGTTCCGCAACCGTCAGTCATGATCATTTATAACAGTACATGGTCAATTTTAATCCAATAGATAAGGGTAATATTGTCAGGTGACAATCTGACCGAGAAAACACAAAAGAAAGACCCATTCACAAGCCTTCACAAGATCAAAGCAAATCTACCGCATTGGGCGGAGTTTGAAATTTTGCGGAACGGTGCATTGGGCAGACAATGTTGGACGAAGGCACACATGTATGATAGTGTGTGTTTTATAGACCTTACAATACCGTTATTCTTATAATTTAAGCATAAATAGTTCTGTTATCCCTCATAATAGGCAACTTTAACTTAAGCGCATTATAAAAAGAGCAATAAAATTCAACAGCTACATTTAAGAGATGTCCAAGAAAAAATGTTGCGAAAAAGTAGATAGGGTCAATTTTAAGGGCACCATGACAAACTGGCTCTTAAAAAACACATTTGCACAGCACGAAACACGCCAAACAACATGACGTAACAGGAATTTAGTATTAACTGGATTTAAAAAACGTTTTCTTAATATATTGTTGTTAAATGATTTCTCCAAGAAATGCTTAGTAAACATGTAACCACGCACGTTTAAATGTAACAACACGTACACACCACGGTTGTACATTTTTATAATGTATTATTTAACGAGTACGTATTTGATACAGTATAAAAAAGGTAAGTGCAATTAATTTGGACAATGATCGACATCTTGCATGAAACACCAATGAATTTAGTTGAGTGTGTGGTTCTTCTCGAATGAACATGTCATATACATGTAATTTCACATAACATATTTTACATAATAACACATTTACATTCACGCCATAGTAATATGTAATTAAAATGCAAACGAACGACGACAACGTATGTCATAAATAGTATATCTGTCCTTGAGTTCCATGAAGGCATGGTAATTCATTTCTTCCTGAACGCAATGCCAAATACTTCAACGATGTTGTCCTGTGGGATATTGTCCACGGAAACACTTAGTTCAGTTATAGAATGAGGTGGAATAGGGATGGACTTCTCTGCTTGAAACAAGCCATTAAGGTAGACCTGAAACAGAAAACATCCCAACATCTAAAAAGTTAAGAAGTAGATAACATTTTCACTATTTATGATTGAATACCAAAGAAAATCAACAATCAACAACTTCGTGCAACAAGTCATGCTTTAAACGCCATGCCCATATGATTTAATCTCAAATGATTAGAGAACAAACACGTAGCGAACGTCATTAGTATACTTAAAATACAATAAAGGTAACAATTTATCTATAACTAACTTCAATTTTTTGTTAAACTACGATGGAGTTAATGCTATGACTACAGCCGCCGAATGCATAATTAAAAATTTTACCAGTATCACAATCCTTGCCATAAATAAAAAGATAAATAATTTAGCAACCTTGACAGAACCCTCCGGGAACTTGAAGGTCATAGCGTGCACTTTATCGTATGTGCCGGTGAGAGGACTTAAGTCAACACGGCCAACCCATCCACTTCCAAGGTTTTGCACGATCCTAAACACTCCGTCACGGTCGGGCAAATGAGCAATTCGCAACGTTCCTGCAATGACTTCATTTACATATCTGAAACAGAATGTTTTTGATAAAATTCGAAATGTCTAATTAAAAATTAGCCAGGCTCTGAGAAAATCGTCCTTAAGTGAAAAAGGAGTAAATGAATATGTTGATACTTTAGATATCTTTTTGCCATGTATGTCAATGAAAGATACACACAATTGTATTAAAACAAGCTGAAATGCATTAGTTTCATTAAGGAATAAGACGAAGGATAAATCCCTTTCCTTTGTTAATTACATCAAAAGGGTTTTGTAAGCAATGTATACAAATGAGTTAAGGGCGATTTTGTCAGAGCCTGGCTCATTAATTTAATTTAATCGTGAATAATACTTGTACAATGTATCATTTAAACCCGTTTTTTGAAACCTTTGTAAAAGTATCAGATGATCGATTATAACGAGTTATCCAAAGCGAAACGTTTTAAAGGGATGACCTATTTGTTTACGTTAACGTTTGCAAAAACTAAACATCTCCATAAAATACATTATATAAAGTAACCAAGCGACCTTTGATAAAAGTGAAATGATCATTTTATTGCCCTTTAGTTAGTGGCATCAAAACGGACATCCATTTGCAGTGACTGTACTTTCCTTGTCCCATTTTCACACCATTCAACAATGTAAATTTTTTGGCGCAGCTGTCTATGCTCGCTTTTGACCCATGGGTTAAGTTGTATTCTAGCCGATGAGATACGTTGTAAGAGATAAATGCCGAAAATTTGAATTAAATAACAAACTCTGCGATTAGTTAAAATCGGCTACGTACACTGGTACTTGTAGTCGTTGTAATGTCTTTGGTTCAAAAAATTAAACAAGAATTGAAAACAATATTACGGTCACAGTTTTTTAATCGAATTTCTTAATAAAGGTGTTGTCAACTGTGCGTTTACAAGGCGAAAAGTATCATTTCTTTTATTCCTATATTATATTTTTCATAACTGGTTTATGCTGTTATGGTAGAGGTGTTTTGTGTAAATTATCTTTGGATCTATATATGCACGCAGGGCACCGGTCAAGCTGCTAGCATAGAGATCACGTGATTTCAGCTACGAAGTACATGAAGTTAACTTTTAATACGCTACATGTATTAGAAGCCCTAATTCTTTACACACGGTGAAGGGCCGTACGAGGGTTGTTTAAAAAGTTTTAAGACTGCCGCTCTAATACTTTTAATTGTTGATATTTTCCAAACTTTTAACATATCTTGTAATCGGAACACAAATGCATTATGACGATGTGCAGTTATAAGTGATATTTTATATAACGCGTCTATAATAGCCGATTGAAATACCATGGTAACAGGGACCTGGCGCAGCACGTCAAAAGTCCCACATGTGCGCTCTTCAATGTCACACAAAAATTGTCGTAATTGTATCTGCGAACCTTCAGAACCGCCAGAACGTAGCTTACAGTTAAAATGACGTCATATGAAATTTTAACGTCATTCGAGCGTTGGGTTTTGACATAAACAAGATTTACATCGCACGGGTTACAACGTCGAATACGAAAACAATGCCGTCCTCTGACCGTCTTGAAGTCGATCAATAATAAAGTTTTGTCAAAAGGCGACACACCGTCTGCAACTTATGAAAATATTCAAGTTACAAAGGGGAAAGATTCCGTGAGCCGTGCGCTGAGTTTTTTATGGCATACACGTTTTAAAGATGGAGAAGAAAGCATAGAGGATACAGAAGGAGAAGGAAGAAAGAGAAAAATTACGGCGACGTTAGTGGCGTCAATTGAGCAGGCTCTTCAGGAAGACATACGTTTGACTGTGCGAACGCTATCGGGCATGTTTGGCATTAGTATCGGCACCATTTACACCATTCTGAGGGAAGACTTGCTTATGACAAAGGTATTTTTTGTCATTGTTTTATAAGAAGTATCTAATAAATATACTTATCTTTTAAATCATAAATGCAATAAAAGGTAAATTAATTAGGAGTGTTGCACTGAAAGAAATAAAACATTAACACTTATGCGACAAGTTAGGTATAACGTAATACTAATTGCTACAATTAAGGCACAGTCAGTAAATATTTTTTAACTATAAGTGAACATGTTTTGCAGTATAAAAACAGATATAAAATTTAATATAATTATATTTTATTTGAGGTCTACGCGCGTTGGGTGCCATGCATGAGCATGAGAAGGCGCGGCGCGTGGCAGATTATCGGGCGTTTCAACGACGGGTTAATAAAGAAGGAGATGCCTTCATGTCCAGAATCATTACCACGGACGAAACTTGGTAATGGTTTTATGATCCGGAAACGAAGTCCCAGTCAGCTGTCTGGAAACGGACCGGATCCCCGCCCCCTAAGAAAGCCCGTGTTTCTAAATGTGGTGGGAAATACATGTTCATCATGTTTGCCGTCATGCACGGCATGATTTTACAACACGCCGTACCACAAAACACTACAGTAAACGCTGACTACTTTTGCAAGGTTTGCATTTATTATCTACTAAAAGTTTCAGAAAAAGACCATAAAACATTTATAAACACTATATCTCGTAGGTGAGCGCGTTGGACAAAAGTATTTCTTCGCGTGTCGAACATCACGGGGTCGAAACCGCTCCAGACCATATTGTTTTTATTTTCATTTTAATTTGAAATACACATTTCACTTAATACTCAAATTCTGCGCCGACTCTTTTTCAAAATAGTTCTTGTTAACAATGTATTTCAAATTAAGATGAAACAATTTTCATATAATTACTTCTCATTATTGCAAACAGAGCGATCAATTCCCCTTGTATAACATTTTATAAGCATACGTGGTGTACAGTGCCTCTGTGAAAGGTCCGAACATGTTAACGTGACCTCTATCAACGCATACCCTGTCTTGTGTGGTCGGTAATACACATCAAGCGTGTCTCCGGGGCTCAGCATACCGGTCAGGTTGTAAGTATAACGATTAATGTACTCTGGATATTTAGCGATGGACTGAAACAGAACAGTGAGGTTGTAAGTATAATGATTGGTTTCTTGTGGGTAGTTAGA
>Ga0224511_10003169_pt1 | contig 11658 bp, 9 predicted proteins | sample SF_May12_sed_USG_2_FD_169988 | JGI IMG/M metagenome (GOLD analysis project Ga0224511, IMG submission 169988) | Sediment microbial communities from San Francisco Bay, California, United States - SF_May12_sed_USGS_8_1 | ecosystem: Environmental > Aquatic > Marine > Sediment | place: USA...
GCGAGGCGGGCCAGCAGGTCCGCCTGATCCTTAGCCGCAATGGCGAACCTATCGATACTTACATCACGCGGGGGCCTATGGGCGTGCGCCTGTCGGTCCGCAGAGAAAAACCCTGATTTAATATCTTCCAGGAAAGCATCCACGCCCTCGGTGTTTTGCCCGTAACCCGGTTCACATCCACAATAAATATAGGCTAAAACAATTTCCAGTCACGCCGATATGCCCGATATAACTCTATTTATCGTAGAAAAACCGAACCGTTATGAAAAAAATCACATTCCGCGGCAAGCCCTATGACGCTAACGATCAGGAATCCGTGCTGGATACCCTGATAAGAAATGGCGCTATTGGCATGCGCCCCTGTACCAAGGGACTCTGTCATATTTGTCTATTACGCAGCCCTGAACAGGAGTTGTCCGGAATCGCCCAACTGGGATTGCGGCCCAGCCTGATTGAATTAGGTTATTTTCGCGCGTGTCAATATGTTCCCAGCAGTTCTATTACGGTGGAACCGCCTCGGGAAGGAGACTTGTTCAGCCGGGCCCTGGTGTACCGCAAGGAAGAAGTCGCGCCCAATATCATACGCCTGTTGCTCGACCCGGCTACCCAGCTTTATTACCATTCGGGGCAGTTCATTAATATCAAAGGCAAGGACGGTACCTTACGCAGTTATTCACTGGCCAGCGTTCCCTATGATGACTACTGCCTGGAAGTACACATCAAAAAAATACCCAACGGCAGTGTCAGTTCCTGGATTTTCGATGAACTGCAGGAAGGGGACGTTGTTGAATTTCAAGGCCCTCTGGGTGGCTGTTATTACTTCACCGGAGAACCCCACGATAAGATGCTGATGATTGCCAGCGGTACCGGTTTGGGAACCCTGCTTGGGATCGCCCGTGACGCGTTGAAAAGCGGCCATCAGGGCGAGATTCATCTCTACCATGGCTGTAGCGATGCGCTGGAATTGTATATGACGGAGGATTTACGCGGCCTGACGGAAGAATACCCTAACTTTCATTTTATGCAGTGCGCCTCCGGTGAAAACATTCCCGCCCATGTCACGGCGGGTAAGATCCCTGAAGTAGCGTTTTACCACCATAAAAATCTGGAGGGTTGGCGCGTCTATCTCGCCGGTAATCCAAAAATGGTGCACCAGGCGGAAAAGGATGCGGAAAAATACGGGGCAAACCCTGTACACATACACACCGACCCGTTTGAGGACCTCAGCTAACCACTAACTGGCATCATAATACGCCATTTTCCGCACACTCAATGATGCTGTGAATTTTTCAGTGACGGTTCTAAATTAGATCAACTATACTGATTTACATATGACGGTAACAAATAATACTCTTGCAAAGACGCTTCGGCGCCGGGGTATCAAGCGTCATAATCCGGTCCGTCCAGTGCTGAAGGCATGCAGGGGGTTTTCGAGTCCTGCAGTGCAACTTTTTGACCAATTTGGCAATATCGCGAATCTTTGCAAGCCCTGGAACATGGCGCGAAAACTCATTTGTTCAAGAACAAGCTGGCGAAACCAACCACTCGAGTAAAATTGAAAATATTATGACCGACACCATCACCGGAATGCGCACCGAGCATACCAATCTGCTGAAACTGCTGTATGTATTGCAACGCCAGATGGAAATCTTTGCCGCCGGCGCGAACCCCGGATTTGACCTAATGCAAGACATCCTGGATTACAACACCAATTATTTCGAACGGGTACACCATTCCAAGGAAGAAACCATGATGGCGCATCTGGCGCGGCAGGCGCACGAGTTGCAACCGGATATCGCACGGATACATGAAGAACATGAACAAATCAGTCAATTAACCCATAAACTTACTGGCACCCTCGACGACATTATTATCGGCTCCAGCATGACGCCCCGGGAATCGGTGGTTAACATGATCCAGGAATTTATCAACCTGAACCGTGAGCATATACGTCACGAGGAACAAGTGATATTTCCCGCCGCCATCAAAAACCTTAAAGACAAACACTGGCAGGAAATCGAAGAATCAGTCCCCGCTGACGACGACCCCTTGTTCGGCAAAGAAGTCAAAGACCAGTACCAGAATCTTTACCAGAGCATTATGGAAGAAAATACTGCCAGCACCAGCGAGTAAAACAGCGCTCAACAAATTTCGAATAAACCGCCTGGTTTTGGTTGTTCGACCGCAATTGCACTGATCAAACGTGCCGCATCATACGCTGATTCCACCACATGCCAAGATCATTCAGCGTACTGACGCTCTGGCGTCTTGGCGTCTTGGCGTCTTGGCGTCTTGGCGTCTTGGCGTCTTGGCGAGTGAGATTACTTCAGAAAATAAATCAGGCCTTAGGCCGCGGCTTCCTTGTCAGCGCGCGTTTTTTAAACACCAATGGCACCACTTCCTGAAAATGTCGCACAAAATGAATTTTCATGCCGGCACGTACATATTCCGGCAACTCCAGATAATCACTGCGATTGTCCGCCGGCAGGATGAGTTCACGAATTCGGCTGCGCCGTGCGGCGATGACTTTTTCCCGAATACCGCCCACGCGCAACACATGTCCGGTTAAGGTCAGTTCGCCGGTCATCGCCAATACTCCCTTGGGAAGTTCATCCCGCGCCAGGGATAGCAGTGCGACCGCCATGGTAATACCCGCGCTAGGGCCGTCTTTGGGAATCGCGCCTTCCGGCATATGTACATGTACGAAGCACTGGTCAAAAAAATCCGGCGTACCGGAAAATTCCTGCGCATGGGCCGAGGTATAACTGTAGGCGATTTCCGCCGACTCGCGCATGACATCACCCAACTTACCCGTTAGCTTGAATCCGGTTTTCTTGCGATTAACCACTGAGGCTTCCACCGGCAAGGTAACGCCGCCGGATGCGGTCCAGGCCAGGCCGGTAACCACGCCGATACCACTCATGGGTTTTTCCGCGTGAAATACCGGTGGACCAAGGTAGGTTTCCAGATCCTCCGGCGTGATCCGCAAGGGAAGCTTGGCACCCCCAAGCACAGTGAAAACCGCCTTGCGTACGATACGACCCAGGCGCTTGTCCAATCCGCGCACCCCGGCCTCCCGGGCATAACCTTCGATCACCTGGCGCAAAGCGGCATCGGTTATTTTCAGTTTTGAGGTTTTGACACCCGCCTTCGCCAATTGCTTGGGCCAGAGATGGGTTTTGGCAATCGCCAGTTTTTCCTCCGCGATATAGCCCACCAGACGGATTATCTCCATGCGGTCCAGCAGCGCACCGGGTACGCTGTACAATTGGTTGGCGGTACAAATAAACAATACCCGGGAGAAATCAAAGTCCAGCCCCAGGAACTGATCATGAAACTCTCTGTTGTGATCCGGATCAAGTACTTCCAGGATGGCGGCCGTGGGATCCCCCTTATAACAGGAGGCGATCTTGTCCAAACCTTCGATCATGATGACCGGATTGGCGACATCGCAATCTTTCAATGCTCTGATAAACATTCCCGGCATGGCTCCCGGTAATACTCGCCGGGTACCTTTGATATCCTCTTCTCCGCGGATACCGCCCATGCTCAAGTGATAAAACTTACGGCCCAGAGCCTGGGCTATCGCCCTGCTAATGGTGCTCTTACCCACACCCGGTGGTCCAACGAGTAACAAAACAGCCGCGGGCATTTCCCCCCGGTAAGCACCTACTGCCAGAAACTCCATGATCCGCAGCTTAACATCGTCCAGGCCGCAATGCCCCGCGTCAAGGACACGCCGTGCCGCCTGCACATCCAATACATCTTGTGAGTAACGCCCCCACGGCAGGCTGGTGAGCCACTCCAGATAGTTGCGCGTCAGGTTATATTCCGTAGACCCGTGTTTTAATATTGAGAACTTATGCAACTCCTCCGCCGCAGCCCGGCGTACCTGCGCGGGCATAGTCAGGCGCTGCAAACGCTCTCGAAACAGATCGCTGTCGGCGCTGCGGCCGTCTTTGCGCATTCCCAGTTCCTGCTGAATCAGCTTTAATTGTTCTTCCAGAAAAAACCGCCGCTGGGCCTGCGCAATGTCGGTTTCGATAAGCTGACGCGCCATCTCCTGCAAAGAGGGCGCTGCCGTATTCGTAGCGGCGGCAGGCTGAGATTTATGCAACGGGTTATCAATCGCGGGCAGGTTTGTTTTTTCCTTGGTTTGCATGTTCATGGCCACTCTGGTTGCGGTTAACCCCGGGTTTCACACATAGATACGACGGACTCGCCAATATACCGAATCGGATGACCGGTAATGAGCATGGTAGCCCCGTTTTGCCGCGGAGAAAACCGGTAGCTATTCCAGAAATCCGAACGACCGGCCGGCTGAAACTTTACCGGGGTTGCAACAAATAGACTTTCTCTACCAGGCTGCTGATACCTCGCGCCTTGAGGTGTGTCATGCGCTCGATAACTTCCAACTCGTGGAGCATCGTAATTTGATAGCACTCCCCGTACAGCGCATGTATTTCCTGCTCGAATACGGCAAAAGGCGGACCCGTCATCTGTTCAACCGGGTATTCCAGTACCACCAGCAAGATCACCGCAGATGAGGGTAGGATTTTATGTAGATGTTGAACATATTTCAGACGCAACGCTTCGGGTAAGGCAATCAGCGCAGCCCGGTCATAGACACCCTGAATTGAAACCAGGGATTCGGCGCTCAATTCGAAAAAATCGCCGCAATACAACGTGACATTTTCGCTCCGCCAGATAGCGTGGCTGCCGCTCCCAACAGGTTCGGCCTCCAGGTGATTTTCCTGGAAAAAATCAGCCACAGCTTTTGCGCTGAATTCAACGCCGATCACGGGGTGCCCGTGTGCCGCCAACCAAATCATATCCCGGGATTTGCCACACAATGGCACGAACACCGAAACACCCTTTGACCATCCCGTGCGCGGCCAGAAACGTTCCAGATAGGGATTAACACCGTCTTCATGGAAGCCAATTTCACCCAAATGCCAGCGATTTAACCAGAATTCTCGATCCACGGACTTAACTCCTGATGCCGGATTATTTTGAAGGAAATTAAGTTTTTGCCTTGCAATTCCCGAGTACAATCCTGCACTATAATGGATATTTATTGCAAAAAGTGGGATAACACTAAAACAGACAAACAAATCTCGCTGCAAACAAATTTACCCGGCAGCGCGTAATAACTAAAACTACAAAATATTCAAACCCTAATACGGCAGTTAAAAACGATGGATCATAAAATGGGGAAAGTCATTGTAAAGGGGGTTACCCGGGACGGCAGAAAATTCCGACCGAGTGACTGGGCGCAGCGCCTTACGACCGCCGTTGCCAGTTACAATCCCGGCAAACGCAGCCGGCGCGCGCGATTCCACCCGCGAGTTCGTATGGCTACCATTGACGGAGTTAATTGCGTTGTGATCGATGAAGAGTTAAAAACCGAAGATCCCATGTTATTCGAATTTTTACTCAACTTCGGTGAGGGTAATAATCTAGAAATTATCGAAACCGCGGACATAACGCTTCCGGAAGAAGTTGAAATCAACTAGCTTGCCTGTTCTTGCAGCGTTTTCAAGCGCTCTCTTCCGGCCAGTTTCTAATGTAATTCCGCAATAGTTTATTTTCAAATTCGGCTTCGCGCAGCAGCGTATTTACGATATCGCCAATCGATATCAACCCCAGTAAGCGCTCTCCTTCGACCACCGGAAGGTGGCGAATACGCCGGCCCGTAACGTTCTTTGTCATTAAATCCATGGCATCGGCCAAACTGCAGTCACCATTACAGGTAACCAACTCCCTGGCCATGACATCGGCAACGATGGTTTCGATGACCTTAGCCCCGTGTTCGTTTACCGACCACATCACATCGCGCTCGGTGACGATACTGACCAGGGTACCTTTGTCGATAACCAGCAGCGAACCGATACGATGCTGCATCATAACCGCCACCGCTTCCGACAGAGATTTATCCGGTTCGATACTATGACAATGACTGCCTTTTCTTTCTAATATTTGGCTGACTTTCATCGCCTGACTCCCCCTAATTGGCCTCCCATGTTAGGTGCAAGCCCGAGCCAGGTCAATCCACAGAAGCGATGCCCGGCAGCGGACACAAAACACCGGACCTCCCGCGTAGAATACTGATGGTGTTCCAACCCACTGTTCCGTTACAATGGCCGTAACCAGTAGCACTGATGTAACCGACAAATTTATTCGATGCCTATCACCATTCCTAAAATCGGGTTTATCAGCCTCGGCTGCCCGAAAGCTCTTGTTGATTCGGAACAGATTCTCACGCAATTACGGGCTGAGGGCTATGAGGTTTCTCCGAGCTTCGAAACCGCCGACCTGGTGATTATCAACACCTGCGGCTTTATCGATGAAGCCGTTAAGGAATCCTACGAGACAATCGAAGAAGCATTACAGGTACACGGCCAGGTTATCGTTACCGGGTGCCTGGGTACCAGTATGCACAAACTGCGGGAGGATTTTCCCGAGCTCCTGGCGGTCACCGGACCCCATGCAACACAGGAGGTAATGGCGGCGGTTCACGCCCACGCGCCGCAACCCCACGCACCATTTACTTCTCTGGTTCCCGAACAGGGCGTGAAATTGACGCCTGACCACTACGCCTATTTAAAAATATCCGAGGGCTGCAATCATAGCTGCCGATTTTGCATTATTCCCAAATTACGCGGCAAACTGATAAGCCGACCGATGCATGAAATTGCCCAGGAAGCCCACAACCTGGCCCGGGCCGGGGTGAAAGAGCTACTGGTTATAGCGCAAGATACCAGTGCTTATGGCCTTGATTTGAATTACCGCATGGATTTCTGGCAGGGCCGGCCGGTTAAATCCAATATTGCCTCCATCGCCAATGCCCTCGGCGATCTGGGGATGTGGATTCGTATGCATTATCTTTATCCCTACCCCCATGTGGACGAGTTGGTGGAACTCATGGCCGATGGCGTCATCCTGCCTTATCTTGATACCCCGCTGCAACACGCCAGTCCATCGGTGCTCAAAGCCATGAAACGGCCGGCAAATACGGAGAATGTACTCGCCCGCATTCGTTCCTGGCGGGAAATATGCCCCGATATTGCCTTGCGCAGCACTTTTATCGTGGGCTTCCCCGGTGAAACGGAAACCGACTTTAACCTGTTGCTGCAATTCCTGCAGGAAACTCAGCTCGACCGTGTGGGCTGCTTCCCATACTCCGCGGTGGAAGGGGCCGAGGCCAATAAACTACCCGGGGCAGTGCCTGAAGAGGTCAAACAGGAACGTCTGGAACGCTTGATGGAGCTTCAGGCCGCTATCAGCGCCGACAAACTGGAACGTCGTATCGGCCAGGAAATCCAGGTTCTGGTTGATGAGGTTACCGAAGAAGAGATCATTGCCCGTAGTGGCGCCGACGCACCGGAAGTCGATGGCGTGGTATATGTCGATCCTGTGGTGGCGGCAAAAGCCGGCGACTTTCTATTGGTTCGCGTTACCGACTCCGACGACTATGACTTGTATGCGGAACCCGTGAAGGCGAACTGACGCCATATCCGAAATTGTTTCCGCGCTGCACTTATTACCCATTCCTATAAGTATTTAATCTATCGTTATACCAAATTCCTGCGTTGCCAGCCTCATTAAAATTGCCCTTTTGGACGATACCCGATAGGAATTGTTTCATTACATATTTGTTCATAATTAGTTGTTCGGCAATTCATTTTTGTCGATTCGGGTGATTTATCGTTTATGCAAACCACGACAATACACAAAATCACGATCGCCCTGCTGTTGCCGGTGCTGGGCGCTTTCCTCAGTGCCGGCATCATGTACAAGTATTTTACGGTCGATAACGCCAGCCACGACACCATTTATGTTGCGGCACAAGCCTCCATGCTCAGCACCGAACTGCACGCCTGGACGCATATGGTCTTGATTGGCCAAGAAGAAGATCGTGAAGGACTGAAGGACCGCATGGATCGATTCGATACCTTGCTTGAGGTATTGCATTCGGGTGGCACTATCGACGCGTTTACTTTAGCCCCGGCATCAGAAGAGATTCAATCTGTACTGTCTGATGTTACAGCCAGATGGAAACTATTGCGCCCGGTGTTAACGGCGATCCTGGAACAGGAAACCTCCACCGCAGAGGGGAAAATCCGGGCCCGCGCACTCTACACACCTGTAAACGAAGAGTTTCATCAATTACCAGACCTGGTTAACAGAATAATTACCACTTGCGATAACAATCACGAACACCTTGGTACCAGCATGACGTATTTTCTCCTGCTGGTCATACTCGCGGATATAGTGCTGCTGGTAATGGGGATCACCGCGTTGCGCGCCTATGTCCGTGATCGCGAGGCAACCGAACTCGTATTATCCAAACAAGCGCAAATTATCGACCAGATCCATGAGGCGGTCGTCAGCACCGATCTGGACGGCAAAATCACTTATTGGAATCAAGGCGCTGAGCGGGTATTCGGCTATACCACCGAAGAAATGCTGCACACTCCGGTAGCCCGTGTTTATGCCCCGGAGGAATACACCAGCATTCACGAAAATATTTTTAAACAAGTACGCACTCATGGCACCCGGCAGGTGGAAGTAAAATTCATGCGCAAGTCGGGAGAACAATTCTACGCCCTGTTGTCGACTTCGCTTCTGCGGGATACCGCCGGCCAGGAGTCCGGCATGATTAGTTACACCATTGATATTACCACGCAAAAGCAGGCGCAAATCGCCTTACAAAAAAGCGAGGAGCGCTTTCGCAGTCTGGTGGAAGCCAGCAGCGATTTCATCTACGAGCTTGACAGTAACGGTTTTTATACCTACGTCAGCCCGCAACTCATGCAGATCCTCGGCTACAACCGGGATGACATCCTGGGCAATTCCATGTTTGACCTGATACATCCGGAAGATGCACCGATTGCGCGCAAGAAGTTTTGGGAGTTCCGCAATCAGCAGAAATCCTATAACGGCCTGGAATACCGCTTCTGGCATAAACTGGGGCATCTGGTGGTTCTGGAATCCAGCGCCGAGCCGTTTTTTGACAGTTCCGGCAAGTTGCTCGGTTACCATGGCATTGACCGTGATGTAACCCAGCGCAAGCAAACTCAAGAAGCACTCAACAAACTCGCATACGGCGTAACCGGCACCACGGGGGAGGAATTTTTCCGCTCGCTGGTGCTGCATTTAACCAAAATGTTGAATGTTGACTATGCTTTAGTCGTGGAAACCGACTGCACCGTAGAACCCATGGGTAAAACCATTGTCGTGTGTCATCACGATAAGCTGCTTGATAATTTTCAGTACGCACTCATGGGCACTCCCTGTCAGAACGTGGTCACCGGCATCATGTGCTGTTATACCAAGGATGTCGCACAACAATATCCCGACGACGATCTGCTCATCGATATGAAAGCAGAAGCTTATCTGGGGGTACCGTTGATGAACAGCGCCGGCCAGGTCATGGGCATACTCGCGGCGATCAGCACGCAACCCATCACCAACCCGGAATTTGCGCAAATGGTGTTTCAACTGTATGCCTCACGGGCCGCGGTGGAACTGGAACGCAAGCAGAACGAAAGCCGATTGCAATACCTGGCACACTTCGACCACCTGACAAAACTGCCCAACCGGGTTCTGTTCATGGATCGCCTGCATAACGCTTTGGCACGCGCCCAGTGGCGAAACCGTCTGGTCGCGGTCATATTCCTGGATCTCGACCGATTCAAGTTGATTAATGACACCTTGGGCCATAGCGTTGGCGATGAATTACTGAAAGAGGCCGGTCAGCGCCTTTCCTATTGCGTCCGGGATGGAGATTCCGTAGCCCGCCTCGGTGGTGATGAATTTGTAATTTTGCTCAATGATCTCGCACGCCGGGAAGATATTCCCGTGGTGGCAGAAAAAATAATCCAGGTATTCTCCCAGTCCTTTGAACATGTCGGTAAGGAATTGTTTGTCAGCACCAGTATCGGTATCAGCGTATATCCCCACGATGGATCCGATGCCACGACGCTGATGAAACACGCGGATATCGCCATGTACCAGGCCAAGGCGCAGGGGCGTAATACCTACTGCATCTATCAGGACACCATGGATCAACGCTCGGACGAACGCTTGAAACTGGAGAATGATCTGCGCCGGGCTCTGGGAAAAAACGAGTTTGAGATTTTCTACCAGCCGAAGATCAATCTGCAAGACGGCCGCATCAACGGCGTTGAAGCGCTACTGCGCTGGCATCACGCAAAGCTGGGGATGCTGTCACCACTAGAATTTATACCGATACTCGAGGAAACCGGCCTGCTGCTGCCGGTAGGTACTTGGGTTATCGATACCGCCTGCAAGCAAATGCGTGACTGGCTTGATCAGGGCCTGGCACCCCACTCCATCGCGGTCAATGTCGCTAATATTCAGTTCCGGCAATCAAATTTTGTCGAACTGATAGCTGAGAGCATTAACCGGTATGAATTATCTCCCGGCATGCTGGAACTGGAAATTACGGAAAACTCGCTGATCGACCAGAACACAAGCATGATGCTGCGCAAACTGCACGACCACGGCGTTAACATCGCAATCGATGATTTTGGTACCGGCTATTCATCCCTGAGTTACTTAAAGAGCCATCCCATCAGCTCATTGAAGATAGACTACACATTTATCCGCGATATCATTACCGACAGCGATGATGCGGCCATTACCCGTGCCGTGATTGCCATGGCGCACAGTCTGCGCCTGAACGTAATCGCCGAAGGCGTAGAAACAAAAGAGCAATTGGATTTTCTGGTGAATTGCGGTTGCAATGAAGTTCAAGGTTTCTATTTCAGTCAACCGGTTCCCGCCGATAGCCTGCGCAACTTGATGCAACGTTTTCAAATAAGCCGCGTCCCGCGCAAACCTAAACACCACCGCCAAACGGGATAATACCCGCGCCTTCAAACACCGTATTGGACGGTAGTTACCCTGATTGATTCGCTTTTGGGCATAACTCCCGTGGTCAGCGCGGAAGCTGCTATTCAGTGTGAGAAATTTGGCTTATCATCGACCGGATCAAGAACTGGTTTCCCATGCCGACACATTGTGCGCAAAGACCCTACGGAATTATCACCTATGAAGATATACCCATCCCTGCTGCTTTTCCTGTTCGCCTTAAGCACCGCGCAAAATTCACAAGCGGGGTTTGACATCAACCTCAACGACCATGCGGTACGCGGCACCTTTGACTATCTGGGAGATCCCCGTAAAAAGGACTTGGTCACCGATATGGGCTTGTTATACGCCGCGCCGGAACAGGGAAACTCCACCATCGTCACACACCTTGGACTTAACTCGGGCACGGAAGATCTGCGGCTGGGCATGCGCGCTATCCTGGCCAATCCTGACGGTGGCGATGTCCTGGCGTTGGGTTTAGGTCTACAGGGGCGGCTGTGGCTGAGCCCAACCCTGAGTTTCAGCGGTCATGCCTACTATGCGCCGCAAATAACCTCCCTGCTGGATTCCCGCGGCTACCGTGAAATCAGCGTGCGCCTCAATTTCCGGATTAATCGCAATGATGACATCTACGTGGGATACCGCAGCCTGCAGGTCAAATTGGATGGTTTTGCCGATGCCATTGAAATTGATGAAGATCTGATGCTGGGTATCAAGCTGAATTTCTAGTCACCCACCCCTCGCGTCAGGCTGGAATAT
>Ga0224511_10003170_pt1 | contig 11657 bp, 2 predicted proteins | sample SF_May12_sed_USG_2_FD_169988 | JGI IMG/M metagenome (GOLD analysis project Ga0224511, IMG submission 169988) | Sediment microbial communities from San Francisco Bay, California, United States - SF_May12_sed_USGS_8_1 | ecosystem: Environmental > Aquatic > Marine > Sediment | place: USA...
TAACATATCGTACATATAACATATCGTACACAGCTTGAAAAGTCAATATGACTTTTCAAGCTGTGTACTCGTCCAAATATATTCCCGTATTTTACAGTAACACGTCTAATAACCTATAATTATTAAATAAGAGATTTGATATTGGCACTGTTGTTTGTCCGAGGGCAGTCGTATTAGCCCGATGCCGAATGAACAATGGTTATTACATAACTTTTATTTATTTAAAAGACAGAATGTTAAAATTATATTTCATTTAAATATGTTGTATTAATATTGTTCAGCTAACTTTACTCGCTAACAATTGCATGGCATCCCCGCTCAAAATGTTAGCGAATCAAATTGCAGTAAATCAGGTCAATAACAAAATAACACTTTCGTCCCCTGTCGAACAGTGATATTACCTATTGGACCGCTAATTGAGATTGCCAGTCTAATATTGAGTGAGGTTGTTAGAACGTTACAGGGCTTATAATAAAAAAATACGTAATACTATTGTTAACTTTTATTTATATTAATAATAATCTGTTTCAGGCTTGAGTCGCTTAAATGAAACACATATTTGCATCAATACAGAAGAATTAAAAAACCTAGTAACATTTAAGAATATGACATTATAAGATGAATCAACGGGCCGCATTTTGCATACCTATTTTATTACCTTAATATTGAAACAAGATTTAACAGTTTACACTCTATTCATATTAAGGGGAGGTAAAACAAGACAAATTATTTCCCTTAACATTTGCAATAAATCGTACATAATTTATGTACACAGTGTTTTGAAAAACTACACGGTTAAAAGTTCTTTTATAATATCAATCATATAATATTTTGTTTATTCAATTAAAGTATATAACAAAGTTTTGTATTTTTCATTTGACGATGACAGTTAAGCTCCGTAAGCCTTAAGTTGTTGATAATTGATAACGCCGGCCATATTAAAATATACACTGTATACAAACATTGTATTTATTATCACTATTTAATACCGTATTAATATTGGTTGTTTTTAACTTCAGTTTGCATTTTGATGTCATTAAAATGCAATTAAATTAAACTTGGTACGGTTTTAAGCAAAAAAATGATTTCGGCTTACATTAACCAAATAAAACATCTAATGTATTTAAATTTAAATTTGTACTGCAAAAGTCAATGCTGACTATATAAATTGGTCGCGTGTAGTGGTAGTTTTTCATTACAAGATTTTAATATGATATTCATTAAACGATTAACATAAAATCATTTACTCACTTGTATAAAATACCAACAACAATGCGTAAAACCTGTTCAGATCACACGTATGAAAGAACAACAAACCAACGAACAACAAACAAAACAAAGAACAGAGAGGAGTTTTTCTTTTTGGCTAAAAGGTCTATTTAAGTCATATGCTTCTAGACTTATAATCAACTCAGCATATTGAGATATAAAATCTGAATAACAAGATTTGCAATAACGGTAACTACCTTTCGTCTATAGTTAATATAATTTTGCCTTCATGTTTTCGTTAACAATGCAATTATCCCCGTTTTCCCATGTATCGCCTCAGTGACACATTCTGAATAGAATGCCGCAATACAACAGGACTCTATTCATGAAAAAGTATACATTCCGACGCCATCGGGGGAAAACTGTGGAAGATTAACTGGTTACATGTTAAGGCCAATTTAGTTTTGCATATTTTCCAAATAAAAACAAAAACAATATATGAATTTTCAAAAGTTGCGTTGTTTTATTCTTAAATGAGTAGGGTCATTTGGAATTATTCACGTAGATAATAGTCACAGGCACATACACTTATTAGTATACACGTTCTTCATTTGCTTTGGCTTATTTCACCGAATATTGTATGGTTAACATGCAAATTGATTTGCTTAAGCCTTGGTAGCGTTCTCAGAACAAATGAAGACAGTAACAGACAACAAAATTAAACAAATAAATTGAGTTACATTGTTAAAATGCAATTATTACCTAAAGCTGTGTTTGTGATGATGAATGTTAGAATTGAAATGACATTTACTGATTCCAACTGAATTGACGGCTGTAACTTCCAACACGCTGCAGTTGAAGAAAGAAAACAGGACCTCCTGGAATGTTTCATATTACATTTAATTATAAGTGCAGTTTCTAGAAACCAGATAGTAAATGTTTTCTATCAAACACGCGTAAATTCGATACAAGTGTTTGGCATATTGGTGCAAAATAATGATTTTAAGGAAATGTATTCTTTTACTCGGTAATTGAGCGTTCACTGAACTCAAATCGTAAAGGTCTAATCGAAGAAATTAATACGGTAGAATAATTTAATAGCAATAGATGAGGGCGCTTAATCATTCAGCTAGAGTATGCAGGATTGTTAAGCCTTAGAACTTTTAAACATTTAGTCGTATACTTTACGTATTAAAACACATGCAGATAAATATATCGCTCCCTACTACATCACTGTATACATTGTAGTTATATTGTTCTAGTCCTTTAGGATTATGGATTGTATGTTTTTACATTTAAAAATAGAATTCCACTAATGACATATTTTATACTTTCATTGATGAACGGCTTCAACAACACCGAGGCTTTTTTCCAAATGCAAACTCTGCCTTAAAACACTCCCCTTTATAGATTAAACTGACACTGACACATACACGTATTAGTGTACACATAGCAACGATGTACAATACATGTGTTCCATTTAATTTGGCTCATTTTACTGTATATTTTAAGGTAACATGCAAGTTGATTTGGTTAGGCTATGGTAGCGTTCTCTAAACAAATGAAGACATTCACAGACAGCAAAATTAAACAAAATAATTGAGTTACATTGTTAAAATGCAAATATTTCCCAAATGTGTGCTTGTAACGATGACTGTTAAAGTTGAAATGACATGTAATGATTCCAATTAATTAACAGCTGAAATTTCCAACATCCTGCAGTGGAATAAAAAAAACAAGACCTCCTGGGATGTGTTATATTACATTTAATTATCAGTTCAGTTTCTCGAAAGTAAATGTTTTCTGTCAAACAAGCACAAATTTGATACTGGTTTTTGGCATATAGATTCAAAAAATAATTTTGCGGAAATGTATTATTTTATTCGGTAACTGAGCGTTCACCGAACTCAAATATTTAAGGTCTTATCGGAGAAATTGATACGGTAGATTAATTTAATAGCAATTGATCAGGGCGTATAATAATTCTGCTGGAGTATGCAGGATTTTAAGCCTTAGAACATTTAAACATCTGGTCGTATACTGTACATTTGCACATGAAATAAATGTATCGCTCCGTACTACAACACTGTATAGTTAAATTGTTTTTTGTCCAATAGGTTTATGGATTGTATGTTTTCACATTAAAAAAAAAGAGTTCCGCTAATGGCATTTTCTAAATTTCCATTGATGAACCGCTTCAACAAAACCGAGGCTTTTATTTTCCCCATGCAGACTCCTTAAAACACTTTCCCCTTTTCTCAGATTAATCCAACTAGATAATAGGCACTGACACAGACACGTATTAGTATACACAAATCAACGATGCACAATGCTTGTTTTCCATTTAATTAGGCTCATTTCACTGTATATTTTATTGTAACATGTAAGTTGATTGGGTTAGGCTATGGTACATGTAGCGTTCTCGAAAGAATATAAGACATTCCGGACAACACAATTACACAAAAAATTGAGTTACATTGTTAAAATGCAAATATCACCCAAAGCTGTGTTTGTAACGATGACTGTTAAAATTGAAATGACATTTAATGATTCCATTTGATTGACGGCTGTACCTTCCAACACGCTGTAGTTGAAGAAAGAAAACAGGACCTCCTGGAATGGGTCATATTACATTCAATTATAAGTTCAGTTTCTAGAAACCAGAAAGCAAATGTTTTCTGTCAAACAAGCGTAAAAATTTGATACTAGTGTTTGGCATATTGGTTCAAAATATTGATTTTGCGGAAATGTATTCTTTTATTCGGTAATTGAGCGTTCACCGAACTCAAATCCAATAGTTCTTATCTGAGAAATTGATACGTTAGATTATTTTAATAGCAATTGATGGGGGCGTTTAATCATTCAGCTGGAGTATGCAGGTTTTTTAAGTCTTACAATTTTAAACATTTAGTCGTATACTGTACGTTTACACAATCAAGAAGATACACGTATTGCTCCGTACTACATCACTGTATAGTTATATTGTTCTAGTCCTTTAGGATTATGGATTGTAGGTTTTTACATTAGAAAAAGTTCCGCTAATGGCAATTTTATATTTCCATTGATGAACAGCTTTAACAAAACCGAGGTGTTTTCCCCCATGCAAACTCTGCTCCTTAAAACACTTTCCCTTTTATTCAGATTAATCCAACCAGATAACAGGCACTGACACATAAACGTATTAGTATACACATAGCAACAATGTTCAATGCATGTTTTCCATTTAATTTGGCTCCTTTCACTGTATATTTTATGGTAACATAAGTTGATTTGGTTAGGCTATGGTAGCGTTCTCGCAACAAATGAAGACATTCACAGACATCACAATTACACAAAATAATTGAGTTACATTGTTAAAATCCAGATATTACCCAAAGGTGTGCTTGCAACGATGCATGCTGAAATTGTAATGACATTTAATGATTCCATTTATATGACGGCTGTAAATTCCAACATCCGGCAGTGGAATAAAGAAAACAGGACCTCATGGAATTGTTCATATTACATTTAATTATAAATTCAGTTAGAAACCTGAAAGCAAATGTTTTCTGTCAAACAAGCGCAAATTTGATACTAGTGTTTGGCAAATTTGTTCAAAAAATAATTTTGAGGAAATGTGTTCTTTTATTCGGTAATTGAGCGTTTACTGAACTCAAATTTTATATTTCCTATCGGAGCAATTTATTCGGTAGATTAATTTAATAGCAATTGATAAGGGCGTTTAATCATTCAACTGGAGTATTCATGATTTTAAGCCTTAGAACTTTGAAAGATTTAGTCGCATACTTTACGTTTACACATGAAGATAAATATATCGCTCCGTACTACATCACTGTATATTGTTCTAGTCTTTTAGGATTATGGGTTGTGTGTTTTGACATTTAACAATAGAGTTCCGCTAATGGCATTTTTTATTTCCATTTAATGAACAGCTTCAACAAAGCCGATGTTTTTATTTTCCCCATGCAAACTCTGCTCCTTAAAACACTTTTCCCTTTTCTCAGATTAATCCAACTAGGTAATAGGCACTGCCACATACGCGTATTGGTATACACATAGCAACATTATACAGTGCATGTTTTCCATTTAATTGGCTCCTTTAACTTTATATTTTATGGTGACATGCAAGTTGATTTGGTTAGGCTATGGTGGCGTTCTCGAAACAATTGAAAATATTCACAGACAGCACAATTAAACAAAATAATCAAAATACATTGTTAAAATGCAAATTTTACCCAAAGTTGTGTTTGTAACGATGAATGTTAAAATTGAAATGGCATTTAATTATTCCATTTGATTGAGGGCTGTATCTTTCAACATCCTGCAGTGGAATAAAGAATAACATAACCCCCTGGAATGCTTCATATTAGTCCTATTAAATTCTAAGTTAAGTTTCTTGAAAGCTAAAGCAAATGTTTTCTGTCAAACAAGCATAGTTACATTTGATACTTGTTTTTGGCGTTCGATTCAAAATTATAATTTTGCGAAAATGTATTCTTTTATTCAGTAATTGAGCGTTCATCGAACTCAAATCCTATATTTCTTATCTGACAAATTGATACGGTAGATTCATTTAATAGCAATTGATGAGGGCGTTTAATGATTCAGCTGGCGTATGCAGAATTTTTAAACCTTAGAACTTTTAAACATCTAGTAGTATATTGTACGTTTACACAATCATGAAGAAACATGTATCGCTCCGTACTACAGCACTGTATAGTTATATTGTTCTAGTCCGTTAGGATTATGGATTGTATGTTTTTACATTAAAAAAAGAGTTCTGCTACATTTAATGGCATTTTGTATATTTCCATTGATGAACAGCTTCAACAAAACCGAGCCATTTTCCCCATGCAAACTCTGCTCCTTAAAACACTTTCCCCTTTTTTTCAGATTAATCCAACTAGATATAGGCACTGACACATAAACGTATTAGTATACACATGGCAACAATGTACAATGTATGTGTTCCATTTAATTTTGCTCCTTTCACTGTATATTTTATGGTAACATGCAAGTTAATTTGATTAGGCTATGGTAGCGTTCTCGCAACAAATGAAGACATTCACAGACAGTACAATTAAACAAAATAATCGAAATACATTGTTAACATGCACTTATTACCTAAAGGTGTGCTTGTAACGATGAATGTTAAAATTGAAATGACATTTAATGATTTCAATTAGTTGACGGCTGTAAATTCCAACACCCTGCAGTGGAGGAAAGAAAACAGGACCTCCTGGAATGGTTCATATTACATTTAATTATACGTTCAGTTTCTAGAAACCAGAAAGCAAATGCTTTCTGTCAAACAAGCGTAAATTCGATACTGGGTTTTGGCATGTAAATTCAAAAAATGATTTTGCGGAAATGTATTCTTTTATTCGGTAATTGAGCGTACATTGAACTCAAATTCCATAGGTCCTATCGGAGAAATTGATACGGTAGATTAATTTAATAGCAATTGATGAGGGCGTTTAATAATTCAGCTGGAGTATGCAGAATTTTTAAGCCTGATAACGTTTAAACATCTAGTCGTATACTGTACGTTTACACAATCAAGAAGATACATTTATCGCTCCGTACTACAGCACTGTATAGTTATATTGTTCTAGTCCTTTAGGATTATGGATTGTATGTTTTTACATTAAGAACGAGTTCCGCTAATGGCATTTTCTATATTTCAATTGATACACAGCTTCAACAAAACCGATGCTTTTCCCCCCATGCAAACTCTGCTCCTTAATATAAATTGAAGAGATGTTCAAACAAAGAATGTTGTAAACAATGTAGATATGTCATGTTTAAGGGCACTTTAAAACACTTTCCCCTTTTTTCAGAATAATCCAACTAGATATAGGCACTGACACGTACACGTATTAGTATACACATAGCAAAAATGTACAATGCATGTTTTCTATTTAATTTGGCTCCTTTCATTGTATACATTATGGTAACATGCAAGTTGATTTGGTTAGGCTATGGTAGCGTTCTCGAAACATTCACAGCACAATTAAACAAAATAATTGACTTACATTGTCAAAATGCAAATATTACCCAAGTCGGTGCTTGTAAGTTTTTTTAACGATGAGTGTTAAAATTGAAATGACATTTAATGATTCTATTTAATTGACGGCTGTAATTTCCAACATTCTGCAGTGGAACAAAAAAACAAGACCTCCTGGAATGGTTCATATTACATTTATTTAACAGGTCAGTTTCTAGAAACCAGAAAACAAATGTTTTCTGTCAAACAAGCGCAAATGTAATACTAGTATTTGTCATATTAGTTCAAAATAATGATTCTGAAGAGATGTATTCTTTATTCGGTAATTGAGCGTACATTGAACTCAAATTCTATAGGTCCTATCTGAGAAATTGATACGGTAGATTAATTTAATAGCAATTGATGTCTTTACCTTCAGCTGGTGTATGCAGGGTTTTAACTCCAAAGAACAGTTTCCCATTAGGACAAAAATTTTACGTAAATGCATAAAAAGATAACAATTGGGCATGAAACACAGGTACGCATTAAATAATGACACGTGATTAAAACTAAACATATAGTGTTCAAAAGCCGAAGGATTGTCAGTTACATGCGATTTTCCTTTAATCTGCTACTTAAAATTTGAGATTTAAGATGAAATATCATTATTTTTAATAGAAAGTAGAACATTTTTTCATTTTCTTAATTATTGTATGATAAAAACAGAAAAAGTAGTGTATGAGCTAGGATTTAAACAATAGACCGCGAAAACGCTTGGGGAATGCCTTAACAATTGCGCTTCTTTCCCCCAAAGAATATGAATCGCAATACAGGTTATATAGATAACAATTAACTAGCCTTAGGACTCTATCTAAACAAAAGGAAAACTCTACGGCGTTTTTCTGACTGTGAGTAGTACGTTTTCTTAGTAAATAAATTAATTTTCTGATAAATCTTGATTTACATTATTAGACTACGCAGGTTTAAGGTAATGAATTTGTGTAATATATACAAAAATATACTTTACATTGTTGTTAAGGTTAAGGGGCTGTGATGAACTTCTACCGATACACACACATTTCCTTTTGAACATAACATGTACAAGCTTTATTGTTTTTACTTTAAAAAATATAAAAAATGTTTTAAAATGAATCTCCCCTTAATATGTTTTACTAAACGGAATTATTTTTATCTAATTACGTCATTTTAATGTGGTATTTTAGTCTTGTTAATAAATCAGAAGAAAAACGAAGTCAAAAAAATAATAATAACGACACGATAAATAGTCATACAATGCTATTTTTATATAATGGTATTAAGTGTATAGAACTTAACAGCAAATCTGTAAAGCAATTAAAGTGCCCGTGTATTAAGGATCGACAACTACCCATAATGTTCGTTTATTTCTTTAAATTAAGTCTGACATTATTTTTATATGAATTGAATTTTATATCAATATAAATATACCATTTTCCAAATATAAACGAAATTTTTCCTCATTGTAGTAGGTCAAATTCTGTGATTTTGGTAAACGTATTCCGCTTCAGTAATCATATAAATGATTTGGTGATGTTTCTTACTGTGAGTTTAAATAGTTGTCAACGTTCAAAAGAGGTATGAAATAATTTTGCAGAACATGTTTTTGTAAATAAACACATTTTGAAAGAAATTGCTTTAGTATTATAATATAATTTATCCGATTAAAACACCATTTTATTTTGTTTTTGCTATTAAAATGATAAATCGCTATAAAAGAATCAGGTATCAAAACAAATTATAGCAGACAAAAGATGGTGTATGGTGCCGCTTTATCATCATAAAATTACAGCATGATAATTGTTGCTCATAATTATATTACTGTAACTATTGTTTTCTAATATTTCATTAAAAAGATCCAGTTATGAATCTTTAAATGATTTTTGTCACAAAACATGCACACATACCTTCGGGTCGCCGGGTGTTTTGGGTGACCGATTAGCCGCTGCTCGATGTTGAAGAGCAGGCATTGGGGGCACGGGTGGCCTACTTCCGTCGCCCCGCCCGCGGCCACAAGGAGGCGCCACCATACACACACCAGGACCGGCCATTTGTCTGTCCGCATTGTTATCCGCTTCCGGGCTTCCGGGGTCCGCGTCACATGTATACCGTTTGACAATAAAATGTGTTGCTGTTGGTAACTGCTATAACTTTAATAACATAATTCTGTCTTTAACTATTCCGAATCGTTTTTCCACAAAACCACATTTTAATTTTCCTTAAACACTCTTTGGATTGATAAAGAAGCCAAAGACGTTTATGTTGCGTTTAAAATCACAATATGTGCCATATAATGTCAAACCGAATCCTTTGCATAAGTATTTTCAAAAGTTTCCATACAGGCATAACTTATATCCATCACAGTTCTGCCATCACAGTAACAGTATTGTCATACGCGAAGTTACCGTCAAATAATTCCACAATATATGCTTCTGATTATTCCTGAGAGTAAGTCAAAGCAAACTGTACTCTTAGTGCCCCTAGAAAAAAACGAAACCATATGTATCCGTCACACCCTTGCCGTGTTTTACGTTTTATCTTCAGATATCCTTCTTCTACCGCTTTCTTTCTTTTGAGATTTCAGCCTTACATGACATAAGCATTGTTGTCCGGGACAATACGGAAATAATCGGATCGTCTCTTTTGATGCGCTGAGAAACGACATGCATACCGTCCAAAGACTTACGACGCATCTTCCCTGAAAAAGAAATGCTGCATTAAGCTACGCATTCGAAACAAGAGCTCATTCAAGCGTTACCTTATACAGCTAAGCCGCTAGACCAGGCATCTGTTTTCGTGTATTTACATTGACAACAGATCAGGGATCGATTCCCCAGAAAACCGGTACCGCTTCATCGCACCCCTTTGTTGCCTGAGAGGAAATTGGTTCCTTGCTGACAAGCGACAAATACCAGAAGCGGCAACAGGACTTAATGAATCGTGCTGCCCGGGCAGTTTGATACTCACCGTCACTCAGTATTTGCTTTTTCCGGGGAACAAGATATCAACACCAGAATTATTGAGCAATAAAATGAACATCCTATAGACGATAAATGCCGACAGAAGCTGACAGTTAAACAGTAATCTTCTGACATGAGTCCACGAAATTAATACCACGTTTCCACGAAATCAGATTCATTGAACCTGGCTGTGTCAGATATTTAGGTGAATTGTGTAATATGTACCACAAACAATTGCTATATACAAATTACGGAGGAGATACAAAGGTAAATGCCCAAAGCAGCCCTAAATAGTAATTTGTCATGTTCAGAAAACTAGAAATGATATTGAATTGAAATAAGAAAATTATTGTTATGTTACGTCAAACGTATCATTCTTTAGTGATAAAACATAACATAAAGTGTTAATTAACCATGAATTAGCCAAAAGAATGGATTTCACGCGGTCATGCATAACTTAAAATTTAATATGAATATACCTTTTACACTTAGCCGTATTAAACTCCATGCAGCAAGGGAGGTAATCTTAGAGTTTTATAAGTAAAACATCAATAGTTTGTCAAAAAGGAATAGAATGTAGGACGTAAACAAAAGTTTAAACCAAAATTGATTTGTCTTTTTTGGACAAACTATTGAAGTTTTACTTATAATTAAAAAAACCGAGGCTGCTATTTTTCCATGCAGGCTATGCTTCCTGAGGGCTTTTCATTTGTAGTTTTATTTAACTTACTACAGCTGGTGTTAAGTGCCTGTGTGGCGGCTGTAATATGTAGCCCCGTACTTCATCATTGTGTAGTTATATTTTTCTGGTCCTCTGGGGTTATTGATTGTACATGTATGTTGTTTACATTTTAAAAAAGAGTTGGTGTGGCATCTTTCATTACCACCAGCGGATCAGGCGCGCCTTCCCTAAAGGCCGCGGACCTATGATTTTTTAAGCAAAGAAACTCTTAATTTCCTCTTTTATTTTCCCTCGCTTTGCACGCCAAAATGTTAAACAACATTTTAATACAAATAGAGCCAAAACATGCCTCCCTCCCCGTTGACAAAGTCCACGCTCCCCCTAAGGTCAAATCTTGGATCCACCACTGATTACCACTGATGACCAGCTTCAATAAAACCGAGGCTGCTGTTTTCCCATGCAGGCTATGCTTCCCGAGGGCGGCTTTTCCTTTTCTCAGTTTAATTTTATCAACGGTAATAGAAATGCCTCTTAACCGACACTACTTATAGTCTTGTTTAGGTATGACAAATCAGTTTCTATACAATTTAGAAAACTTTAATTATTGGATAAATAAATGACCCTCGTTTGTGTAGTAATTAAAATTCGTCTGTTACTTTAGGTATACTTAAGCTTTTTAAATCAATATATACAGTAAAATTGTTTGTGTCATTCACAACATCGATTATTTGACATAATTTATTAACTGTAACAATGACGTAGTATTCTCGGTGTTCAACCTTTC
>Ga0224511_10003171_pt1 | contig 11656 bp, 7 predicted proteins | sample SF_May12_sed_USG_2_FD_169988 | JGI IMG/M metagenome (GOLD analysis project Ga0224511, IMG submission 169988) | Sediment microbial communities from San Francisco Bay, California, United States - SF_May12_sed_USGS_8_1 | ecosystem: Environmental > Aquatic > Marine > Sediment | place: USA...
CAGGAAGCAGATGATAGACGAGGACAAGCGAGAGTTGCTGCGCTACCAGGAGATGTACCTGCCAGACGGCGACCTGCACTCCGAGGGCAGCGGCCGACTGAGGCGCTTCCGCTGGAGCAACATGGGTAAGGCTGGGAGGGGTATATCAATAGTTTTATTGCTTCGGCCTTAAAAAAGAGATTTGTGTTCACACGATTGAATCATTAAAATTTTGTACAACTGCACTTTCCCAAGCCAGACTGGTAAATCCAGCCAAGAATACAGTTAAGCTGCTAAGCTACCCTACACTGGATGGCATAGACCTATAATTGTGTGTATTACTGGTGCCTTGCTGTACATAACCTAGATCACCAGTTCTATACCATGTGTTCTCTCCCCTGCCAGACGAGGGTTCCCAGCAGGACATGTTCCACGAGGGCAGCGACCACGAAGGGGAGACAGAGGAGGCAGACGACTCCGCCTGGAGGAAGGAACGCTTCCAACGTGAACAGTTCCTCAAGGAAAAACAGGTGCGAGCTGATCTGTGATAACTGATTTTGATTCTAATTTATTTAATATTTTAGGTCTAGTGTGAAATAAGTTATTCCATCTTATAAGAATATTTCTGTTCAAACATTATCAATGGAAGCCATTTCATTATTGAAAGAGAAATGTACAATCTTCTGTTTTCTGGGGTTTTTTATTTCCAGTTTGCATAGGAATGTACAATCTTGCATGATTGGTCAAAAACTGTTTCATTTTTATTTTTAATGCGGCATTTGACACTCCAAACAAGTAATCAACTTGTATAAGATTTGGAATGCATTGTGCATAAATTATGTTTTCCACTGCTAAGTTAATAAATTTCCATTTGAGGCATTGCCTTCATTCTTATAAACACATTATCAATGTACAACTGTACTAGTGTTGTATCTAACTATCACACGTTGTTTCCTGTCAGGCTGAGGGAGGGAAGGAGGCGGAGGACAACAGCCAGTTCCTCAAACTGGGCAAGGTCTTCCTCAAGAAACAAGGTGATACGTTATAAAATTATACTCTCTTAGTTGTGTGTAAATGTGTCCTGTAATTGATATCGATGGTTTCTGCTAGACGGTGTAAATCTAACCTTAATAAGCTTAATTGCAACACTAACATGTTTCTTGTGAATAAATTGATTAGTTTTGTTGTCCAAGGTTAGTTTTTTTGTCCAAGGTTAAGCAATTTCATTCCTAAGAAAGAGCTTGAATTTTATCCTCCACTAGTAGTATTATAGGCAGTAATTAAATTATTTAAAAAAAAAACTGTTGTTATGTCATTATTGAATGTAAGTACAATAGTAAACATACTGTTGGTTCTCATTTTCAGTGTCAGTGGAGTCGAGTTCAGGAAAGTCCACAGACAAGACACAGACTGGTGGGGCAGAGACGCCAGGATTCCCGGGCTCCTTCATGAAGCTACCAGTATGTGTTGACTGGTGTTGCTTTTGTTACACATGCTTGGTTAAAGTTCTTGTATTTATTGATTGATGTTTTACAACCAGACTATGGACGTTTGTTTTTAGTACCAGTATTTTCACTTTGTTGTCACTTGGTTAAATAATTTTTGTAACTCGCCCATAGATATTTTTTTACAATATTTAAAAAGTTGTGACAAAATTTAATGTTAATTCCTGCCATATCTAACAACAGCAGCAGAAGCGGGGTTCATTCCTGGCTCGCAGCAAGGAAGCCCTGGCTAAGATTGCAGAGATGACCAAACCAGTGGTCAACCCGTCAGCGGGAGCCAAGAGTTCTGGCAAATTCACCTTCAGTGTTATCTCCCCTGATAAAGAGGCTGCTGCAGTAAGTTATTTTCTTTTCTTTATTTGGTGCTTAAACTTGGCTAATTATTCTTATTTATCAGATTTGCTTGGTTACAATGCTTTGCCCAGATAAATTACAATTTTTATACAAATTGCCAAACTGATATTAAGGCATCACAATAAAAAAATGTTGATAAAAAGAAAATATAGGTTTTAGAAGTTTTTCTTTTTTTCTTGTGTCACCCGACTAGAATGCAGGGGAGCCCCTTTAAGAACTTTTGGAAAAAACAATTAAAATATTGATTAATTGTGTATTGGGTGTTTTTCAGAAGACTGCAGGTAAAGGGAAGCCCAGGAAAGCCCACGCCCCGGCCCAGAAGGCCCTGCCCCTGGGGATGAATCAGCCCGCCAAGAGGCAGAAACTCGCCACCGAGGCAGCCAGCTCTAAATCCAGCATCTTCCAACACCTGTGATCTACAGTTGTCTCAACCTGGGAACTTCTGTCTGTCTTGTAATGACTGCTGTGCCTGGGCCCGTATTCATAGAACATTTTAAGTCAAATGTGTATGTAACACTCAATGCTATTGGCTCTTTCCAATGTAACCTATGTTCTTAATGGCTGATTCAAATTTTTGTTACTTAGGTTTCTTTATGAATATGGGCCCAGTATTTATGTTGAGGCTTTAAAGCAATACTGTACTTTCAGGCAAATTTGATGTAAGGAGACATGAAAGTACTGCAAAAATCTTTTAATTTGTTTTATTCATCATCAGATTGTTTCCTGTAGATAATTTAAAATCTAGAAAAAAAAGTATTATGGTATTTTGAGTAAGCATGTGATTTTGATTCTGAATTGCATTAACACATTTTTGTTGCATTCATGATTCACTTCCGCAGCACATATGAATAAAAATTGAATGGTAGTTAATATTTGTAAAATACTAGTGTATGAAATGTTAATAGAATTTTATATGATAATATATTTGTAGATTAAAAATGTATATGTAATTTTATCTGTTAATGCACTCTAAACAAACTGTTTATAAAAATGATCATTTGATGAAATTTTCACACAACGTTGCTGTATATCAAAGTGTAGTAACTCTGTTGGCTAAATTTGATGTCGGAGAATGAGAATGTTTGTGTTCTGATATTATTCTCATTGAGGTACCACCGTAATGTGTTCAGTTACATGTAGGCCCTATATGTTTTCAATTACACATGTGTTCAGTTACATGTATATGTTTTCAATTACACATGTGTTCAGTTACATGTATATGTTTTCAATTACACATGTGTTCATTTGCATGTATATGTTTTCAATTACACATATGTGTTCAGTTACGTGTACACGTGTTTTTTACACTTTAACATTAAATCATGTTTTGCTTTATCAACTTTTATTCAGGTAATTTGCCACCACACACTGTGTTCAGCAAAATTGTGCTTCTGGTTCTTATCACTGCCCACCATAATGTGTTCACCAAATTGTGTTCATAACTTTGAAGATTTAGATTTATTTACATTTTGATTATATTTATTCACCTGATTCTGTGACTAGAACAAAAAAATCTGTAATAAAATATAAATGTTACATTAGATACACACCTAAGTTTGTGTTCATATCACTGATCTCTTTTTAAGAGTGGTTAAAGCAAGTGAAACTTCATGCTGAAGTTAAACCTACTGTAGTTGTGTTATAAATAGGGATCTATGTTTGATAAGGTGGACTTGTCCAAGTTAAATAACTGTTATAAGTGATTATTTGGTTATGATTGTAGTGCTGTTAGATATGAAATGTGTATACTTGGTTTAGTTTTGCCAGTGAAATTGTATGTATTCTGTTTAATTAACTGTACATTGTTAATATTTATATGAATAATGTAAAATCTTAAAAAATAAAAACATTAACTTTGCCACAGAGTTGTTATTTTAACACAAGTTAAGCACATGGTTATTGGTGAAAAACAATTAATTGAACACATGTTATTTTCATGTTTATTTTTACTCAATAATTTCACAACTAGTATTTCTATTTTTTCCTATTCATACTTTCGACAAAAAAGGAATTTTGGAAGTCAATCGTATGTGTCATTGTATTCGTTTTGGTTGTCTTTGGTGGCCCTGCTGGAACGCGAGGCTATAGTGTCGTCTGGTGGCGACTGGTAACTGAAGGAAAAAGGTTGTCTGCTTGTACTTGAGCCGCTACCTTGATTTATTGTCCCAGAATTGCTGGAACCTATCGCCGGTAAAACTCTGTCTTGTATAGGAACAGTTGTACTTGATGCGTAGTTCTTGCCGCGTTCTGACCACTCGAACAGTGACCTTGACACGCCAGGGACATATGACGTGGTTGAACAGTCTGCTACAGGCGACCTCGCTCCGTCCTGACCAATGGGTGGCAAGGATTCCATGCTAGTGACGGAGGACGAGTTGTCTACGAACGCGCCGACAGGCGATGACCTTTCAAGATCGTTCCTTTTTGTGACGAGATAGTCCTTTTCCAGCCATCTTGGCGACGTAGGTGCAACGCTAAAGCGTCGTTTGGTCGCTGCATTGTCGGTGCCCTGTTGTGTCTGGGTCTCGTTTGGAACGCGTCTACCTGGGCTCGACGGCTGTGTTATACGCTTCAGACGCTCGCGTTCCTCCTGCAGACGTTTACGTTTAACCTTCTCAAACATGGATTGCTGTTCGGTAGGTGGTTGGTTATCATCTCTGTTCTCTGCTGCGCTAGCGTGCTGAAAGTGATAGGACGTATACAAAATTGTACTGCACACCGACACTATAACATAACATACAAAACATGTAGGTATCTCACCAGATCTAAGTGTGCTGAACATAATTTGATAATGTGAAATGTGAACATCAAATTGCATCATGTATTTAAATTGCTAGGGTGTTGGCCACGGGTATCAATTCGTGCGGAAGAATAAAGATATACATTTATAACAAAATGTCTTATTTTTTTAAACTGCACTCTGAAAACTTAAAACATGTAGTAGATGAGTGTAGCTTGACAGATTAGTTGATTGAAGAGTTCTGGTTATGTTTGTTCTGGCAAGAGTCATTATTTAAAGACTTACCTGAGAAGTATGCTCCTGTGTCGCCAAGGCGTCATTAGTTGCCTGTGTTGTCCCGGCAATACTTGTGAACGTCATTTTCGGGCCAGTAAAGCGCTGCCTGTACTGTGACGTGTTCGGCGAGTGTGCATCCTTGCCGCTGGTTGTCGGTCTTGGTACATTCGCCACTGCAGCTTCGGGAAACGCTAGTTTCATCCTCTCTCTGTGTTTCCTAATCATGTTCAAAACGTTCTCTTGCCTTGCTCTTTCCTGCATCATTTTGCAATAGGCGCGTTCGCGCTTCTTTTTCAAATTTGCCAAACTGCCGCGGCAGAATTTTGCGTTCTTTTCCCGTTGGCTTTGAGTCGTCAATGGCAGTTGGCTCAACTTGAGCTCTTCAATAACTTGCAGCTGCGGCTTGACTCCGCTGTGCTTCAACTCTTCAAGTCGCTGTCGGTTGATTTCTCTCTTCATCATTGGGCTCGGCTTGACTGACAGGGACTTTATGAATTCTTGAGATTCGGTTAATGGTTCATCAACAGCGTCCCTTATATCCAACTCCTTTTTAACCAAACAAGACTGCCGCTTTGGAAGGTATGCCAAACTAATGTGGCGCCTTTTAAAACTAGAGTTGTATTTTGTATTCATATTCATGTTATACCCCACGTTCATTTTGCTCCAGTTGAAAATGGTCTCCTCTTTAAGAACGTCATTGTCACACAGCGCTTCATTTTTATGAATAAAAACGCGATCATTGTGTGTCTCGTCGTTTATCCCTGCATCATCTTTGTTAAAATCTAAGTTGTAACTTGCGTCGGAGGTCGAGAGAGGAATTATTTTATCGGTTACTGGTACAACTTCTTCCGACGTGTTAACACAATTTGTTTTTACGCTGCAAGATGTATTAGACTCGGAACTTGTTAGAGACCTTCGCATCTCGTCCACCGAACTGAGCGACTCCGTACTTCCATCAGCAGCGACGTTTGAACCACTATTACTAGGTACATAACCTAAGAATTTCTCTTCCTTTTCACCATGGAGCTGATGTTGCATGTCGTTCAGTTCTGCGCTAGTGATATCTTTAAGATCAACAATTGTCGACGATACTTTTTCCTTAACATGATCAACATCGCTTACCGGTAACAAGTGATCATTGGGGTTCACGTCGACACCTTCGTCAGGCGATGTCGTGACCACAGTTGTAACAGAAGCAGATTTGCTTGATTTTATATCAATAACTGCCATTTGGATACTAGAACATGAATCAAAGTCTAACTTTTGGTTTGTAGTGTCAACGCTCTCAGGGTCCGCTTTTTGTTGAAATATAATATGGGAATCAACCTCACTGACGTCGCAGTCGGGACCCGAAACGATGTCATCTGAAACATTATGAAAGTATACTTACAAAGCATAGAAAAATGTATAAATTTGTATAGACTTTGACAATCTTGTCAGTCTAAATTAATATTTTACATGTCAATATACATGTAGACATGATATTTACATGTCTATTAGATAATGCAAAGAAATGTACACTGTTTAACATAGGCTAACATTTTCAAGATATATTACACTTTTTCTAAATTAATCTACACAATTTACTTTATTTAAAATTGGCCATCTTTAGTTGTATACGGGGGATCTATTAACTAATTGGTGGTATAAGGAAATGGTTTCTGGTCAAAGTTAGACTTACCAATAAGATGATCAAGATCAAACAATTTGTTAATCAACTGTTCCTTATACTTTGTCTCGATTGTTGCTTCCACTGACTCGCTCTCTTTCGACTGTGCTCTAAAGCAACTACACACATTCCCCATATTTATCTCCGACAAGGGTGATATTTAAAAATGCAATCTATTGACAAGCTGTCATGTTGAACCGTTGCTATTCGAACATTCAATGCGTATCTAACGTCATTTGGCGGACGTGAAATATTTAAACTGTTGGCAACAAAATCAGCCATACCATTTTATGACGTCAAATTAATTAAAAAATGTTTGCGTAATGATGTTTCTTGAAAGAAAATAGCAGTTACATTTTTTATGTACATCAACCAACTGAATTTGTTCAGATTTAAATGATTTCGTTTTTTCACTCGATTTGCAATTAGTATAGTTGTGTGTAACCTCCCAATTTTGTATTTAATTGTCAACTTCCGGTGTAAATAAAGAAATTATTCATTACTTAAAATAAGACTTTTTTGCATGTCATAAAACCAAAGTTCTTTGTTAAAATTTGCAGATGCCTGGAGAAATTATCCAGCTCAATGTTGGAGGGAAACGGTATGATTTTCGTTACGAATTTTTACTGAAATCTAGTACAACCTTTCATGAAGTATTTCGGATACAAAATAGGTCAACCTAATTTCGGATATTTTAGACAATCTAATCCAAGTTAGAAAATTGTACCCTTATATAAGCTTTTAAATGTTAACAGATTCGCCACATCTAAAGAGACATTAACGTGGATTCCAGAATCCTTTTTTACAAGGTATGTAATAAAATTAATGTTTTTGTGTTGTCTAATTAAAATGAAACTTTACTGAAGTATTGCAATTTTTATAATCACTTTTTTATTCGTTTACTTATTACTGTACATTTGTTTGGTTAATTAATTTACATTCATATATCATAAAAATTAGATATTACATACACCTAACATGGCTGTATTGATCAGCTGATAAAAAATGAAAAATTAAAGCACATCAAGTAGTAATATTTTTCAGGCAAATGGGCGACAATTAATGGCTTCATTCCCAATGGCAAAAATGTATATTCAAATCTCAATTCAGATAGAAATTCCAAAATTTGAATTGAATATGTTGATAAAAATCTATCAATGATTGGCCATTTTAAAGTAACTTATCATAGGCTATGCTTTTTCATGTTTTTCTTTTCAAAACATTTGTTTTAATTGTCTGTATTTTAATTTTGTTGAATATTTTTTTTAAACAAATCTTTGATGTTATTTCTTATAATTAAATATACATAAAAATTTATCTTGCACGCAGAATTTCCTGTCTGAAACACCCAGTCTCATTTTCATTGAAGAGTGACAAAACACTGTCAGGCTAGTTCTGTAACATATTAGGTTAAGACTTATTGATTATATTCACAGTGTTATATGTATATTTTAATGCAAAACATTTACACTGTTTTAACTTGGTTTGATTGGGATCAAATTTATTTCTTATTTATATTGCTCATATTATGTTTAAAGTAATCAAGGAAATAATAGAAAAAAATGTTTCCTGTTACAACCAGGCTATCGAGGAAAAATATTAGCAGATTAATATTGAATAACATTTAATGTTTCAGTTTGCTTTGTGGAAGAATTTCCTCCCTCAAAGATGAAAAGGGGGCAGTGAGTTTTATGATACAAATATTAATTTTTAAAAAAGTAATGGCATTATTTTTAGTACATGTAATGGCCTGTTATGAACTATATAAAACAACAACACCAAAAACAACAACAACAAAGCTTATATATCATTTCACTGATGTTACTTTGGCTTTCAAATGCAATTATGGCATATAGTTTTAACATAGCTATTTTATCATTACAGATTTTTATCGATCGAGACCCGGCCTTGTTCTCAGTAATACTTAACTACTTGAGAACAAAAGAAGTGGACCTCACGTAAGAACAGTGTTATTTCATGGCATATGGTTGACAATTGTACTTTTTTCTAAACTGCTGACAGTGGCATGTTTTCCTTTTAAAAATCGCTTTGACATTATTTTTCTTTTCACTAAATCATTGAAAAAAGAAGATAACCTTTGTTTATCCTTCATGCATATTTTGTTTTGATTTATAGAAATGTTGATCTTGGATCACTGAAACACGAGGCAGAATACTATGGAATCAAACCTTTAGGTGTGTACATCAGATATATCTATTTTAAAACTTATTTTAAACATTTTTTGTTGTTATCTTTTGTCATTATTTTGGACTTCAAAAATCAGTGCTTCTCACTCTTTAAGACTGCCTTATTAAGTTCTAATGTGTTGACAGTGCGTCGCTTGAGCCTGTGTGAGGAGCTGGATGCTGCCTCGTGCGGGGACGTTCTCTTCCACGGATACCTGGGACCGCCATGTATGATGACATTCTATCAATACCTGATGCCTTTTGTCAATATCTAATGCCATTTGTCAAAAGTTTGTATTCATAACTATCGCTTAGTATGGCATTTTTGTTAAATATAATTCTATTTTCCACAAAGAGATAAAATAAAAGCATAGTTATTTAACTCTCATTAGTTCTGTTCAATGCTTTTTTAAAGGAAAATACACTAGTAGTTTCGAGACACTACACTTCAATGAATATTAATTGAAGTGATATATGTATCTAAATATCTTGATATTTCTCACACCTATGGTATATCCAGGTCCCCCAGTGCCGGACTTCATGAGGAGCCGGTCACAGTCTGTGGTCAGTGTGGACGCCAGCAGGCCCAGTGGTCAACATACCAGGTAACAGTGCGTAGGGGATTGTGCATTTTATGAGTTTATTTTTGTTTTTGTTTCTAATCAGAAGATTATGCATAAGAAAAATGCCATATTATAAGTTTTATGAGGTAATTTGTTAAGCCTAATCATTGTTGTTTTCTTGAGAAATGTATTCATACAGTTATTGTTTTGCTCCCCTACAGACACTCCTCAGCAGATGTACAGCCATCCCATTCTCGCGGTGATGAGAACTCTGCCTCGCACGCACGCCAGGCTTCCGTTGACTTCTCCGCCCTGATCCGTGGGGCATCCCCTGTCAGCCTGGTTAGAACCCCCTCCACACACAGTCTGTCAAGACTACAGCTGTCCGGGGATGCTCGTTCTATCTCCAGGCCAGTGCCGTATGAGACGCTGAGCAGTAGACTGGCCAACACACATGCTGCACATGGTACAGTGGATGCTGTTGTCAGCTTGTTACCTGGGGACGGTAGAGGGTGGCAGGGCTAGATAACATTGAATTATAACTGTGATGATCTTTAAACAAGTTCTCGTTCTGAACTCCACCAAAATTTCATTAAAAACATAAAATGTAATAAACACCTCAGTTAAGTGGCTTAAAGGCCTCAATATCCGGTTGACCTTTTGTAATGAACTGTATCAGAGTAGCAGTTTAAGGAATCCCTCTTGTATCATAAATCTTGTAAAACTGTATCAATGCAGGCTACAGAACAGACCCTCTGAGAGTGACAATGATAAGAGGCCATCACAACTGGATTGCCGTGGCCTTTCCCCACTTTGTCTGCTGCTATAGGTAAGAGTTTTAAGATATGGTTGATATAAACTTGCTGAGCTTAGTAATGGGCTAATCAGTGTTGTATACAGTATAAAACCATGGAAACAAACTGTAAAAAGAATACTTTCCCTGAAAACATTTAAGTAAAATTACCAATTTGATAATACATGATGACAAAATAGGTAATAGAGAAAAAATGCTAACCAATAAAATGAAAATGTCAAGCCAGTTTCACAATGTGCTTCTCCCATCTTGGATAAAAGTATTCAGTTAGACCATGTTTTCCTTCTATCCAGGATGAAAGACATGACCGGCTGGCACCAGTATTCAGTTAGACCATGTTTTTCTCCTATCCAGGATGAAGGACATGACCGGCTGGCACCTGCTGTGGAACTCCGAGTACCTCGAGACGCCGATCGAGCGGATCGCCATCAACGCCAAGGTGCTCTCCTCCAACCAGGATCTCTCCAACCGCATGATCGCAGCCTCCGCCGGCAGTATCGTCCGCCTGTGGTCGATAGCTGATGATGGCGTGTGCAGAGAGATTGGTGTGATTTTTTTATTGGTTATGCCCCACCACCCCTTAGCCTCATTGCCATTTAGGGTCACTTATTGATGTGTAAAAGTAGTGTGATCCTGTTTTACACCTTTATTCAAGCCTTCAGTATATATCATATTTTGATTTAGTATTGATGGTATTGATGCTATGATAGCTTACAGTGTTGTGATGTGCCATTAAAGATAATGAATCTATCATCATACTTTCATTTAATCAATCACCTTTCTTGTTCATGCTTGCAGGTGAATGAATGAAACAATCGGTCAATCAACCAATCAATTAATCACTGTTTCCCTTTGCAGGTGTGTTCAACATGCATGTGTCGGTGGACTCGCTGTTCTTCATAGGCAGCCAGCTGGTGGCCCTCAACAAGCTGGGCAAGGTCGGCGTCTGGCACTCCATGACACACAACTGGCAGGTAGGTTGGCATCTGGCACTCAATGACACACAACTGGCAGGTAGGTCGGCGTCTGGCACTCCATGACACACAACTGGCAGGTAGGTCGGCGTCTGGCACTCCATGACACGCAACTGGCAGGTAGGTTGGCGTCTGGCACTCCATGACACGCAACTGGCAGGTAGGTCGGCGTCTGGCACTCCATGACACACAACTGGCAGGTAGGTCGGTGTCTAGCACTCCATGACACACAACTGGCAGGTAGGTCGGCGTCTAGCACTCCATGACACACAACTGGCAGGTAGGTTGGCGTCTAGCACTCCATGACACACAACTGGCAGGTAGATCGGTGTCTGGCACTCCATGACACACAACTGGCAGATAGGTCGGCGTCTGGCACTCCATGACACACAACTGGCAGGTAGGTCGGCGTCTGGCACTCCATGGCACACAACTGGCAGGTAGGTCGGCGTCTGGCACTCCATGGCACACAACTGGCAGGTAGGTCGGCATCTGGCACTCCATGACACGCAACTGGCAGGTAGGTCGGTGTCTGGCACTCCATGACACGCAACTGGCAGATAGGTCGGCGTCTGGCACTCCATGACACATAACTG
>Ga0224511_10003172_pt1 | contig 11656 bp, 4 predicted proteins | sample SF_May12_sed_USG_2_FD_169988 | JGI IMG/M metagenome (GOLD analysis project Ga0224511, IMG submission 169988) | Sediment microbial communities from San Francisco Bay, California, United States - SF_May12_sed_USGS_8_1 | ecosystem: Environmental > Aquatic > Marine > Sediment | place: USA...
ACTCACACTGGCAGTGGCACTGTCAACTGTGTCTACACTACACTCGTGACTCTACACCTACAGTCTACTCTATTCTACACTACAGTACACTCTACACTAACACTAACAGTAAGAGTAACGCAGTAAGAGTAACTGAATAACTCAGTAAGTGAGTAACACTGACTTAGTGAAGTTAGTCACTTACTTAGTTAGTAACACTAACAGTAACAGTAGTCTGTAGTGTAGAGTGTAGACTGTAGAGTCAGAGTGTAGTGTAGACAGTAGACTAGAGACAAGGGAGTTACATCACACTGAACGAGTACTGTCTTAGCAGTGACATAAACTTAAAGAAACATGTAACTGGTCTTAGGACTAGTAGAACTAGAAGCATACTCATACTGAACGCACCGTACCACATTTCACTAAACTCTAAAGGCAGCTTCTAAGAGACAAGATTCAGCTTACACTTACAGTTACACTAACCTAGTAAAAACAAAACTGCGCAGGTGCACGTGGACTGGTACAAATCGATAGTTGTTGTACAGGCACTTAAGTCATGCAATGTATTTCTGCTTGTGTCGTTACCATTGTGTATCAATCAGACTCAAAGGTCTAACCAATCAGAGTGCGGCTAAAATTTTGATCGGGGATTCTTTCCCACAATGCACTATTCAGTCCTTTTCCGTTTTAAGTGTCATTGGGTGAGTAGATCCAACGATCAGGGTAAAATAAATCGGTAGTAAACAGACTCGTTCGTGTTCATCTGACCAAGATTAGTCGCTTGAACGATGAGTCAACATCTTAGCTTCGCAGTCCCGCCATTCTTACCATCCCCATGACCATTACACTGTGTATAATGGGCTGTTCTTTTACCATTTGCAGTGATTGTCGCCATGACTCGATACTCTTCCGAACCGGATAATGCTGCCAAGGGTAAGTCTCTTTTCCCCCACATACTGTATCGAGGAATCCCTTGTACTCCGCTGCTGTTGGTAAACCCGTCGTTCCCAACGATGACCGCAACTAATATGATAGGCTACTAGTACTACACTCTACAGTCTACGCTCCGTAGACAACAACTTAGTTAGATTAGAAATGGGCCTGCTAGTGCTAATCACTGAATCCGGTAGTCTGCACTGAGTGACTGACTCACCGAGTTAAGTAGCGCCGTGGCTTCACGCATTTGCCGGTACTGGTTGTGTAACTGTATTAGTCGACTTCCAGTTCGTACTACTAGTACTACTAGTACCCTACTGGTCCATAAAATTAACCATATGTAGGGAGGCAACTAAACTCTCATTCTAAAGGCTGGCATATGTGTGTATTATGTGTCCAATCAATCTAGTAGACCTTGTCGTTTGTCTCACTCGGTTTTGGGGTACTACATACAGTGAATATAAAGGGGTTGGCAAGCGAGTTTGCTACTGATGACAGTAGTAGGTACTAATTGCATTATGATTTTCACATGCCCTCACTTCTTTTGTTGTCGTTTCTGCGAATATCATATGTTGGTGCATTCTGTTGCACCTATATCTTGACTACATGTGCGCCTTTCCTTGTAGCGGCTAAAGCCAAGGGCTCACATCTTCGGGTGCATTTCAAGAATACACGCGAGGCTGCTCGCGCCATCAAGCACATGCATTTGAGGCGTGCTGTTCGCTACCTGAAGAATGTCATTGAGAAGAAGGAAATTGTTCCCTTCATGAGATTCAACGGTGATGTCGGACGCAAGGCTCAGGTGAATTATGTGTAATGCTTACATCTGGTGGAGCGGCATGTTGTGCCTTCCCTGTTTGTCCGTGCCCTGCATCAAAATATTCCAATACTTTGACCCAATGTTCGAATTTTTAAAATTACTACCCGCTGTATCGATGTGTTCCATATGGGCATTAGAATGGGCAGTTGTTGTTTTTAGCCAAAATCAGCTCGTCTTATTGAGGTGATGGGCGATTGAAAGGGATATCTCTGTTTGTAGTGCAAGGCCTTCAAGGCTAACAAGGGTAGATGGCCAAAGAAGTCTGCAGAGTTCCTCCTGCAACTGCTTAAAAATGCAGAGAGCAATGCTGAGTTCAAGGGCTTGGATACTGATCATCTAGTTGTTGATCACATCCAGGTCAACGCTGCTCCCAAGATGAGGAGAAGAACATACAGAGCTCATGGTCGAATCAATCGTAAGTAATTGGTGACTCTGAACTAGTTGATTGCTACTCGCCTAACAGAAAAAGCGATCTCAACTGTCGGTATTCCGCCATGTGGCAGGTACTCGTGAATTTACTGTCATCTCGATTGAATTTCTGCATGTCAAACTTGTCACTGATGAGGTGATTTCTTGTTACCCTCTCCAGTTTGTGAATGGCTGTTAAATCGCTTGGGAGTTTACTGCTATTTGGCATGTTTATGGTCATGCGGAGTGCACATCCGCCTTGCTCCCCAGACCGTGCTGCGTTGTCCGGGGGTGCCGACAGTCTGGGCCATGCAACATATTGTACCGGATAACATGGGACCGATTGCCAACTAGCTAACTTGATTCATGTTGGTTCATTTTAGCATACATGAGCAGCCCATGCCACATTGAGCTTATCCTGACTGAGAAAGAGGAGGCTATTGCTAAGCCTGATGAGGAGGATGCACCCAAGAAGAAGGAAAGCAAAAAGAAGCTCAAGCGTCAGAAGCTGCAACAGAGGGACTAATTTCTTATTGCCTTGATTCGCTCGGAATAAAATGTTGAAATACCATCTCGAATTTGTTGTTTGATATTAAGACCTGCTAACCTGTTCTGAATCTGTTCCAAAGTATGCTGCGTTTCTGATCAGTGAGACTCAGCATAGAACCAAAAATTGTATTTCGTTCCAAGTACAGCTTGCATGCGATTTATTTCGCTGTGAAAGCGGATTTGGTGCTTCTATCTAAACTGGGTGCATTTTCCATCATTATCCAAGTGGCCGGAGTTTTAAACAAAAACTTGGCTCCTTGTTGGTGGCCAAAGCTTACCGGAATTTTGAATTCGGGTGTGGTCTGCGTCAACACAGTTTTAAGCAGCACTAACCTTCCTATAGAATATAGGTAGATGAAGCTATACAGAGCGCTGTGCTAAATGTTTATCGCCATTGGAGCTTTGCGGTCTGCAAAGTTTTCTTCGGTTGTTTTTTGGTCATAGTTGAGTATAAATCATTCCCAAAGGTATGTGCGCTACAAACTGTAGCCCTTTATACGAACTTCTCCTGGTCCAAAAAAATAATGCACAGTTGCCTCATTTTTTAAGTGTTTGTGTAGATACTGGCGAATTCACTGGTTGGGACACCACCCCCCACCATAGAGAATTTTATATAGGCGTAAACAGTACATTAACCATCTTCGCGGACCCCACCGAAAGCTAAATCACGGTAAATTGAACATTAGGAGTTGTTCCGCGACAAAGTGCTTGATTGTCCTAGATTAGGTCAACTCCCGAATGGTTTTAATTTGCGGGCTATGCCACTGTCCTCGACCCATGTCCGCTTGAAGCCGCTCAGCTCCTTACTTCGTTAGTTAACACCTGCGTTGGGAGGGACATGCTTTTACATTTTCACTGAAGCTGGAAGTTTGAGAGGTCGTGTTCAACTTGGTTGTCAACAGGTGCCCCTGACTGGGGAAGGCCAGTCAATATGTTCGTCTGCTGCCTAACTGGCGAGGAGAAGGAAGCTCTCATGAGGAGTAAGAGTATCGATCATATGCTGGCCAGGGATAAGCCTATATACAAGCGAACTATCAAGATACTTCTACTCGGCTCTGGTGAAAGTGGTAAAAGTACCTTTCTCAAACAAATGAAAATCATCCATGGCGATGAGTTTTCAGCTGAAGCGTTACTGGAATACCAAGCAACTGTTTATATGAATATCGTCAAAGGTATGAAGGTACTCGTGGACGCCTGTGATAAATTGGAAATACCATATGAGTTACCACGCAGTAAAGAAAATGCCAAAACAGTGTGGTCATTTTGTGGAAGGGAGCTGGCTGAGGAGAACTTTGTTGAATACGCTGATGCTGTATCAGAATTGTGGAGTGATCCAGCCATCAGAACAGCATATGACCGCAGACGAGAGTTTCAACTGGTAAGTTGGTAGGGTGTGCAAGAAACCGTATACCCCTTAGAATGATCTAACCGTAATCACTGTTTGGCTTTTGGGACACTCCCAGTCCCACTCCCAGTTTTGACTCCGATTTTGGGTGTGAAAGCAATCATTCTGATTGTGGCTGATGAAGACAAACAAACTTATAGCAGCAGTGGTTGTGTACATGATGTCATCTCACCATATGCTCTTGTATTCTTGTTGTTTGCTCTTCGCTTCATAATAATCACATGTAGTGGGCTTAGTGAGTCAGAAAAGGAATGCAAATGACAGTATTAGTGGATTACATAATTGGCATTGTCCCTCTCACGTTATGCTGTATTGACTGAAGTATGCCCTGTTAGCGTTAAAGTTTCACCGCCTGAATCAAGTCTGAACCAAACTCCGGAACAAAAAACCAGGATAATTCACTATTCATCAATCAGACCTACCAAGATGCACACTTTTGTTTCAAGTTTAGATTGGAACCCACACAAGCAGCAATAAAAATGCTCTAGGGGAAAACAACCTCTTATGCTTTATTGTGTTTACACAAGCTCCAAACTAACTAGTACTAGACTGGATTTTATCATACGAGTAGACCTTGTGGCGTTCTAGATCTGTTTTTCCAAACCAATGAGCCCATTTGAGTGGCTACAGACCAAGAATACAGATCTTAATGATATCAACTACTACTGGCAAGGCCCTGAATTTCGGTTGCCTGTGTCGTGATTTGGGTCAGGGCCAAGAAAACAGTTGTAATGTACAATGCCGGAGCATTCACCCTAATACTTAACCATCAGAGGCACTAAACTAGGACAATCCATTATAAATTTGTTTTGCAGACATTGAGTATGGTTCAACAATAGGTGTGATCCAATAAAACCTGTAATTCCTACTTGGCAATGAAAAATCAATAAGATGTTGGTACTAAAATCTTAGATGAAGGGCAAATTGGTTAGTGGCCTGTTTTCCTGGCCTTTATTCTCACAATCTTGTCGTTTTAGACTGATTCGGTGAGATACTTTTTCAACGCTCTGCCTAGGATAAAGGAAAAGGTATGTGTGAGGCAATGATCTACTCTATGGTTGGTAGATTGACATTGGCCTACATTGTTATGATTGATTAACTGGTTTTTTGGTTACTATACATTCATGCTGTTGCCAAACTCACGGAAGTACTTGACAATAGATTTGCCATCAGTTGTCATGGTTGAGTAGACCCATCATGGAGTTAAGGAAAATAACTCTTTGAGTCTCATAGATCTTAAAATCACTCTCAATTGCACTGATTATCAGTCTGACCGGATTGAAAATTTGATTCTTCAGTGAACTTTGACATTGATTCAACTTTTCCAGGGATACTATCCAACGAAACAGGATATATTACACGCTAGAAAGGCCACTAAGGGTATCGTGGAATATGACATACACATACAAAAGATTCCATTCAAATTTGTGGACGTTGGGGGTCAGCGATCACAACGAACCAAATGGTTTCAGTGTTTTGCGGGAGTGACTGCTATCCTGTTTCTGGTTTCATCGAGCGAATTCGACCAGGTTCTAATGGAGGATCGGCAAACTAATAGACTAATTGAGTCCGTCAACATATTTGACACAATTGTCAAGAACAAAAACTTTGAGGACGTATCTGTGATTCTTTTCTTGAATAAGACTGATTTATTAGAGGAAAAAGTGAGTACAGTCAGCATCGCCGACTACTTTACGGGATTCGAAGGGGACTCTTCCGATCTCGTTCAGGTGCAGCAATTTATTTTGCGAATGTTTGATCAGAAATGCCAGGAGAGTCAAAGAAAGAAACCTTTATTCCATCATTTCACTACGGCTATCGATACGAAGAATATCAAGTTTGTCTTCAATGCGGCAAGAGACACAATTTTGCAAGACAACCTTCGAAGCATTATGATGCAATGAAGAGTTGTAGATTTTGCATGGACTAATCTTGCCTTGGTAATCATATCTGTGGCGTTAGTAATCAGCGGGAACTGTGCGCTGCTACTCATTCAGTTTGCTCACCCTTTGCAGAGCTATATAGTAGTTTTCTAGTTCAGTTTTAAAAATGTTATTGAGCTTTTTTTATATTAATAAGTGACTGCATTGGATATAATTAGGTTTTTAAATTACTTTGCGGTCAGCGCCATGTAATGGCTTGGTCTTTGTGACTAGCCAACTAGGTATCAGCAACATTGATACAAAATAAAAGATCTGAATAGTCAAAACATGTGAGCATGAAACCCTTATTAATCAAAATATATTATAGACCCTTGTGTGAAAAAAGAGTGATGTCAATCCCAGACATCTGTAATCTGCATTCTATGAGTGCTTCTCGTGGTTGACCAGTATCACAGAACTTTCCGATTGCATAAGCTTCAAACTTCACGGCGATTCCTTTCTTTTAAACTTCAAAGGTATTCCCTTCGGACCAGCCGGAGTTGGCTTGTTCGGCTTGTTTGGAAAAGCTACAAAAAGACGTTTGACCAACATTGCATCTTTCCGTTTCAGCGTAATGATAGTGTGGCCTGTTTCCCCTGTGTATTGCAGAGCTGTGCTAGTAAAACGCTGACCATCTGCTCTGCGCAGCTGACTGCTTATCCCAGCAGTTTTCATGTAATTTTCATGTTGGCTATAATTTGAAATTGAGCGTCACACTGCAACCATTTTTTGGAGTGCACACAGAGAATCTGTACCGATCTCAAAGAGCCGAAGGTGTTCATACAAACCCGGGCAACACTATCTATCTGGTGAGCTGCACGGAGGGCAGCCATTAAGTACTGCGAGCAACAGCATGTACTCTTGCTACTACTAATACTACTTACAGACATTGACGCCCCTGTACATGACCGTATTTGAATTCTCAATAGATGTTGTTGAGCTTCCTCGTCTAATCGAGGTCTTCCTTCTACCCGGTATCTGCCAAAAAATGCAGTCTTTGACGGGGCAAACAGGAAGTATGTCAGATACAGGTATGTATGATTATGGCCATATGTGTAGGGAAAGTCAAGGTATACGGGCAATGATAAGTGTCATTTTCTGCATTATCGCTCAAAGCATAGCTTTAGTGTGTTATATAGGGCACTGATAAAACTACCCGGAAAATAAGTAAAGCCATAAAAAGTCAAGCGGTCAAAGGACCAAGGTCCCATCCAAAGAGGCACAATGTGAGATTGTTTGAACCCATTAATGTTTTTGTTTGAATAGCGATCAGAAACAATAGAAACATTAGCCCGCGGTCTAAAATCCTGTATGACAATGACATGATAATATATATTATAGTTGGAAGGGGGAATATCTTTGCATGGAGAGCAAAGACATTATATGCAATACATGAGCAGTAGCAAAAGGCTTTGAATACAAGGTGGTATATCCAGTTTCTGGCTTCAAGGCGAAGTTGAATTAAAAAGGACAGCGTACCTTGATTTTATCTAAGAAATGGCTGAGGTTTCCGCTTTTGGCAGGCCCTCCTGCCTCCAGCGCGTGGGTCACTGTAAACAAAAATACTAGCTTGCTTGCAGATTATATGATGCAATACATAATCATGTAAATAAAAACTCCATCCCAACCATACAACCAATGACATTCTTCTGTCGGCCACCCGCGCTCGAATACACTATTAGTATACAGGGGATTGATAGCAGATTACTCAAGACAGTTCAGGGCACAACCGTGTGGACACAATCAAGGAGCAGCCGTGGCTTTGAGGTAAGAATACTTCGCACATGGCAGTGAGTCGTGGGTTTGAATCTCTGAGAAGTCAACGGTTGCGACATGAAGGGCATTCGACTTTAATTCGCTACTAAACACCAACAAAGTCTCCCTGTTAACCAGAGAGCAAACTCCATGACCCAACAGAGGGATTAATAGTGAGTGTAAACGAGAGCAAATACATGTACAATAAAGCTCCCAATCGATTCAACCTATATAGATGAAGATGAGTCACATGCAACACCTTATCACTGGTAGGGAGTTAGGGATTTTAGTAGGATGGCATAACAATAGAGGCTTGATACCTTATCACAAAATATTAGAAAGCTACCCCCCCCCCCGTATTTGTGTCTTTATGATATTCCTAACAGTCTCTGCTATGCATTAACACAAACCCAAAAAAGTCCTCGGTCTCGCTGCAACATTTGTTACAACAGTTTATTCAAGCTCAGAGTTTCAAAGGAATTCAAAATCTTATGGAATACACTGTAAACATACCACATTAGTACAACACCATGCAGAACTTTGTGGGTTTTGTTTCGGGGAGATTTCAGCTGTAATCTGGACAGTGGGCTTCCTTAGTTCATCCTAAGGCAGAAGCTAGTAACACAGTAACTCAAGGCACAAAGCTGGCAGATTTGGGCCCATTTCGTTTTGGCTTTAGAGTAGCGAAATGTGCACTCAGAACTCAGAGGGTACAAAAGAGTTATCCATTTACATATTTGCAGACATTGGATAGTTAAAATATGCAGTAACCCTCCAATTGAATAGAAAGGTTTTGTCTGCCAAAGCGAAAGGACCTTTGCTGAAAGGACCTACTCTTATACTACTATCAATTGGGGGTAGCTCAGTGGTAAAAGCATTGGGCTTTTTTCTACTCGGGCATATGGCCATCCTCCTAAGCCTGAGGCTTGTTGGAGCGGTAGGAGGTAGGATAAATGCGAGGAGCTCATACTCACAATGGGTGCCTGCCGTGACCTGGCTTCGAACCCAGGTTCTCACTGTTGCAAGCCCAGCACTTTACTGGGCTACTCCGCTATCCGTTGCGACCGTGAGAAGCTTGGTTCGAATCCAGGCCATGCTGGGGCATCATGGCGAGCATGAGGTCCTTACATTCATCCTAGCTGCTACCGCTCCAACAAACCTAAAGAGCCCGTCGCCCAATGGCGATTTTGCGACAAGCTAATCGCAAATCGCGAAAAACTCGCAAATCGCGGTCCAAGCCATATGATTGTGATCACTATTTGTGAACAATTAGGTTTTCCCGGTCACATGACCGATGCCAATGAGACTGCGCAGTTGGTGTCATGACGGGGTTCTATTTCTGGTCAAACTGCCATCAGAAATCGTGCGTGGTGGTTGTGCTCGTAGTCAGGCTCGACTAACTGCTGCTCACAGATAAATTCAGCCAGATTATTTTAGAATCCCATCTGATGCTGTGGTTCTCATGTATTGCGATTGTTTCTTGCTCTGCGATGATGACTGGTCCCAAACTGGCTCAAATAAGGTTTCAAATCAGACGTAGTTGGTCATTCTGGCTTTCTACTTTATAGCCTGCGGAATCCAACGGGTTATTGAGCCAATCAGCGCGTGCTTTGTAAGCGCGATTTGCGATTTTATTTAGCATGCTGGAACTGCCAGTTTCGCGCAAATTCGCAATGCAAGTTTTCGTGTAACATTATTCACGATATTTTCCGCAAATTCACCATCATGTGGCAGGGTCTTTAAGCTTAGGAGGTCCTTTAAATAGAATGGCTGAGAATCCAAGCAGAATTTTGAAAATGATTCCGGTAAGAACCTTGCCATCTTACATGTATTTATTCAACTGCTTTCTCACCAAGCGAGATACATGTGTTTGAAAAGTCATCACTATGACCAAACAATCTCATTTTTAGGTACTCCTTTTAAAAGGGTACAGGTCCTGTAGACTACTGTATCATGTTAGTCATTGGTTTTGAATCTCCGGCGAGGTCCAGCCAGAGAGTTACCATCTCTATGGGACACGCGGGTGCAAGCAGAGGGTTTCCTGATGATTCACCCTGGGATACGCTGAAGATTCTGTAGGCCAATTTCTGCAAACCCCTGACACTTGTCAGGAAACAAAAGAAGGATGACCACTGACCTGGTGATGGTAGCTTAGGCGATTGTGCTTTAGTAGGATGTGGTATAGGAGCAAGGAATGCTTCAGGGGTTTTCTCAGGCAGTGGAGGTGGTGGTTCTCTATCGTCTATGCCATCATCCAATGAGATATCGTCCTGGAGATAATAGTTACTGTCTTCGGCTCGAGTTGTACCTATAACAGGTGCATCTATATGACTTATCTATATATGTGACGAGCCATACATTACCATCCGGCAGGAAATAAGAACCATCCTTCAGAACTAATCTAAGAAAATACTGTTTCCGGGCCATGGCTCTCCGAGCCCTAACAACTAAAAAGCTAAATGTGTCTGGTTGTCTATCCTTCTTTGTTCTCCTCCCCCATGCTATATTTATTCATTCATATTTTTATATTTTGCCTCCAGAAAGCTTTTAACTGATTTCAAACTTGACATAATAAAGGTAAATGAGATTGCTGTGCTCTGCGCAATCTATTTTCGTTATTTTAGAAAGGTGCTCTGAAGACAAGCTATGTAGATAGGTTCAGGGTTTTATCTAGGCTGCACAGAGGTTAAGCTGTGATTCTTCAATTCGCAAATTATAACAGTATTTTAGGTTGTCTAATACCCAGGTACGGTTAAGTGGGTAAACATCTTACCGTGGGGATTACTGGAGGTCAGTTCAATAGATTCATAACCCCTGGCTACTCTCTGCAATGACCACTTGTTGGAAGCGTTAAGGTCAGCATATGCGTACTGTCCAGTACTGATAGAAGGGGATTGCTCTTTCTTACTGTAATCTACTTCGGCGTAGGAGTAAGAGTTCGCTGCAATCATATTTCAGCAATGTGTAGGCGCCTTCTCATTACTGAGTATGGGGGTTAGCTGGCAAGCCAGATAACAGCTGGGAACGTGGGGAGTTTATAGTGTAGGTTGGCTTGCCCAGGCCAACTCACACTCTACCAGGGCATCGGCTGATTCAGTGTGAAGCACCAGCTACAAGACTGAACCGATGGTCCTGGGAGGTTGGGGTCGTTCAACCTAAGCCATTTGCTGATACGTCACGCGCCGAAATTCGGCTGCTCTTACCGAAAAAAGGGAGCTGGATCTTTTACTACCGTGGAGTGATTTTGACCCTAATCCACTAGTTGGGACCTCCATTTTCTAGCGATATCGCATATGCGGACAACACCTAATGCAGCATGAAAATGTCAGGTTTTGTTGCTTACCTGACCGAAAAAAAGTGCATGCCAGTGGAAAAGTGAAGCCAGGTCATAATTTTAGTACATGTAAGCACTCGTGTGTGGCTGAGTGCAATCAGGCAAGAGACTGCATGTGGCAGTGTGTACGTCTAGATGACTGCAAAGCCACCTCATGCAAACGGAGAAGATGAGTCAATTACGAGTAGTTCATTCGTTTCCTACCTTCTTTCTTTTCATCCTGTGTTATTGGTAAGCTCTCATTTGGTGTGTAGTCGGGGACGGTGGAATAATGGTCTATGAAAAAAATACCAAATAAGGTGACCCGATTGCACAAATGGTATAATTAAAATACTAAATACATGTAACATGTTTATAGGACAGGTCTACCACGAACTTATAACCAGGGCCAGCATATCACAAGAGTTTCCATCCCAGAAATGGATGTGGGATACATATTTTCATGCACAGAGGTTTTCATTCAAGATGTAAATCAAAATAGTGCGGGAAAAGCAAATGACCTGGCAAATAGTTTTCGAAAATGTAAGCAACTGGAGCCACATACTGAA
>Ga0224511_10003173_pt1 | contig 11654 bp, 6 predicted proteins | sample SF_May12_sed_USG_2_FD_169988 | JGI IMG/M metagenome (GOLD analysis project Ga0224511, IMG submission 169988) | Sediment microbial communities from San Francisco Bay, California, United States - SF_May12_sed_USGS_8_1 | ecosystem: Environmental > Aquatic > Marine > Sediment | place: USA...
TCAATAACTTTAGTTTGCTTTTGCCTATTGAAACTAAACTTGCTGTATGGGTAGCTTACATCAGACGCAGCTTTGGATTGCTACCCAGGTGTCTGTGATCAAGGTCAAGGTCACTGTTACTAAAAAATAGAAATTCAGTTGTCACATCAATACTTGGTTGAATCGTTAAAAACCTGGTTTTCGTCGCATTGCAGCGTTTCTTGTTGTTGTTTGAATGTTGAACTTTATTACCAGATGTTTACAACGGCTATTGCTACCAACCGTATATCTGCCAGCTATGGACGCACTTCTCTTGGTTAGGATGTGCTAGCTGGGCATCGTCTTATATAATGTTTGCACAAATAGCCTAAATTACGCAAATCACTTAAATTACAGACGCATCCCATTGATTATGACAAAAATAAAGACAAACTGTTGATAACATTTTTTTAATCTGAGAAAAAATGTCAGTGGTCATCGTTAGACATGACCTAGATTCTATTTTTAGAAACAGTTACATGTTGTCTGTTTGGCCAGACAGCTGAAGATAATGGAAGACATTGTATTGTATTTTGTATAATAAAGTGATAATCCATATATAAAATATATATATAAGGATGCACTGATTATTTTGTATTAGTTTATAATAGTTCAACAAGATTTTCACACTTTTACATGAAAAACGGCAAGTTTGTATCAACTGGAAATGCTTATTTACTTTTACATTGTTTACACCCGTGTGCTGTCAAAGTCACGTAGTATATTTGCCTGGCTATCAAAACGAACTTATCAGTTGCTCCGAATCTATTCTTGTACATAAAGGACCAAAAAGCGAAAACTCTTATTTATTTCAATATCTTGCATTTATGTTATTATTTGTGTACATATTGTCAAATGTCTCTATAAATTGATGTGATGATGAAATTTTCATCTAATACCGACAAGAAATAGCCAAGATATTGAACTTTTCTATTCACCAAAGCATTTCAACATATCGTCTTTTAGATTTACTTAAATTCTTCCACACTAAGACGAAAACATAGCGGCAATGATAAATTCTATTGAATGACTTTACAAAAGAGACACCTAGCTGTAGCGTTTCACATAGCAAGTCACTTGGCTCTTGAAATGTCTAGTATTACTTCCGGTGAATGTGTCCGATATGCGTTAGTGAGTTTAGTGAGTTTATTAGCTGCGCAAATTGATGAAAACAATGCGCGATTGAAAGAATAGAATCACATAAATTACTTAAAAACTTTTTTCGCCTATTGGTCTCTATTTTGACAAAAATTTCGGAAAATGGGCAGCATGTTTGGGGCAGTGTTATTTACCGCAAATTCAATACAAACATGACATTTTAGTTGAAATCTAATGTCGAAAAACTGACCTTGATTTTGTTTAATTTTTATTGCACAGAAAATTGTATTAAAGGAATAAAAGAAAAAAATATTCAAAAAACTTTTGGTAGTGGGTACATGACCAGTATTTAAAAAAAGGAATTCAAAAATATAAAAGTATCTTTTACAACTGTTTTTGTGCTATCCCTATGTTTCCCAGTGTTTTCCAATTGTCAGCCTGAATATGTGGGTGTCTCCAATGGCTACAGTTAAGGTTATGTTTCACAATTATATAAAAATCTAGATTTTTATAAAAATAAATTTAAAAAAAATACAACTGCTTCTATGATATCCCTATGTTTCCCAGTGTTTCCCCATTGTCAGCCTGAATATGTGGGTGTCTCCAATGGCTACAGTTAAGGTTATGTTTCACAGCATAAAAATCGGAGAAAAAACTTGTTGATTATACGAGAATGACGGAATTCTCTGATGACAAGAATGCATTACGAGGGAAAAGCTGCTGTAATGAATAGCAGCCTATGAAAATTGTCTATGAATCAACTTAATGATGTATCAACACAGAAGGCTTTTATAGCGTCTGGCCATGTCTAGCGAGGGTGTCTGTATTTAAGCAATGAAGAGAGATGTAATGACATTTTGTAAGAAAAACATTATTTTCTTCTTTAAGTTTTGTGACAAAATTGTGACTATAAAAAGCATGCCATGCATGCTGTACTTACTTTGTCTCTGTAAGTGCTGTTGGGGGGTGGGGTTGCATTTATTTAACGATGCACTGTGACATTCCCATTTGACTTGACATTCCCATTCGGTGTCGGGGCATACAGACTGTTAATTATGGTGACTGATTTGTGCCATGTCATATTAGCGTGTTTTCGGGGCGAAAACGCGAATGGTCGCCACGCGAAAACACGCTAAATGGTGATTTTGGCGGGTTTTCGCGTGGCGACCTTTCGCCCCGCCAGGCAAAGATACGACAAACAGGAGGCGAAAAGGCGACGCATGAAAAGTGTCGTACTTTCGTGTGGCGGGGCGAAAGATCGCCATGCGAAAACACGAAAAAGTCACCATTTGGCGGGTTTTCGCATGGCGCCTTTTCGCCCAGAAAACACGATAATACGACATGGCACAAATCAGCCACCATAGTTAATGTCTACCCAAAGTGCAAGATACTGGATCACTCACCACACATGACAAACCAGGTTCTTTAGCTGCTCAGTGCATAGCACTATACTTTTTACCTGGGAAAAAACAGTATACATTGTATATCTCCTTTTAGTAAATTAAATGGTTTGAGGGGGGATCAAACTCGCAATCCCTGGGTGGGCAGTCAAGTGTAAAACTAAGGTGATATGACACAGGGGAAAATCAGTTAGTTCTATTTTGGATTCCAATACGGACTGGCATTACCCACAGTTATCAATGAGATACCCTGACTTTTTATGTGGAAAGGTAGTCATAACAGCATTGTTATACTTTTCTGGTCATCTGAGATCATTTACTGTATGTTTGGGTTTTGAAAATAGAGGTTCCACTCATGTACCAGAAGTCTCAAGCATTGAAAGCTAATGTTTTTGTTACAAGTGTTGACATTTTATTTTGCATTCTACAATATAGTCATATTCTTCTAGTAATTTGGTATCATTGATGGTATATTGTTTGGCTTTTGAAAATAAAGTTCTGCATGCACATGCACTTATGTTAGGGTTCACAAATTTTGAAGGCCAAAATCTTCTGTTGTGTTTGAGTTGTTTTTCCATGGAAACCACTTTCATTTGCTAGCCTGAGACATGTTTTCAGACCCAGGATCTGATCTTCCTCCAAGTAATTTGTTTGAGGCCACGAATTTGAGGCATTAAACGGGGATGTCTGACACGGCTGTGAATTAATCTGGACAGTATCTGGATATGGAATACATATTGTGCCGACAACATTATTTTACAACAAAATAGCATTGGCTGCTGCGCAAATAAAGTAAAACTCGTTCAAAATCATGGCAATATTGAACCCTGAATGGGAATTTAGGGGGTTTCTTTGGTGCCATAACTAGAGGTCTTATGTTTGGTGTTTATATGAATGATTTGTTTGTAATTCACATGACATTTAAGATGAATACCAATTTATATTTTTTTAAATATAGATCTGCACAAAAAGTCATGCACTTATAAATTATTTTAGTTGATATGGAATACATATTGTGCCGACAACATTATTTTACAACAAAATAGCATTGGCTGCTGCTTAAATAAAGTAAATCTTGTTTAAAATTATGGCGATTTATGGTGTTGTTTTGGTGCCATAACTATAGAGCTATTATGTTTTGATGTTTATTTACATGCATTAACAGAATATGTTGTATAATACATACTTATCATTTTAAAATGTTTCATGCTAATGCCTCGGTCAACAGTGTTATACAGTCCTCAGGTTCACAAAATGCACTTTCACTCTCAATGAGGTTATTATTTATATATAATTAAACCTCACATGCTTTGTTCTCTATATTGTTTAATGTGACATCAGAGGGCAATAATGTATACTGTCTCATGGTAATGTCGTCCTGTGACACTGTATTTGAGCACACAAAAGCATGATCAGTGTAACTCCTCCATGTATACAGTGTTTCTTTCAGTTGAACATTAATGCACTGTCACCCTCAAGGAGGTCATGATTTATGTATAATTACACAAAGAAGCTGTATTGTTTCCTCCTGTATTAAATACAAACACAACTAAATGATAGTATTTAAATGCCTTAGCCACTTTCTCCGAGAATGTGATGTTTTGTTTATGTTCTGGAATTTTCAATTTTGCAGTTTGCTCTTCAGTTTGATTACCATTTAACATCAAAATTAGCCTTTCTACGCATTTCTGTCTCACACTGATTCCTGAATTCCCTCTGAACCTTGATGTAGACTTGCTTAATTGGTTATTTAACCAAAATACCGTAAGAAGACCTGTAAGATCGAAAATGTTTTCTGGAAAATGGAAAAGGATGGTAGGATGGTAGGAAAATTATGCAAGGGTTAAACTGATGTCTTAGAGGGCAATTACTAAAGTTGCATTGATAAAATATACAATGTATAAATGCCTCACATTTTAACGCTGCTTTGTGCCAGCATATTCTTTGATGTTAGTTTATATTTGTTTCTTCTGTATTGCTGCAAGTATGTGTGTTATTCACAGTTCGTGAGTGGGGTCATTTCCGATTTTATCCCAAAAATGGCATTCACCCCACTAGCGGATCCAGGGGCGGGGGGCGCACCTGGCGCGCGCCCCCCCTAACGGCTGCGGACCTATGATTCTTTTATGCCCAAAACGCCAATTTTTCTCATTTTTTCCTGCTCGCTTCGGTCTTATCTGTACAGGTTTTTATAAAATGATCAAAAACAACATTTTTGACAAAAAAATGTTTTAATGTTCCTATAATCACACTATTTGCAATAAAATTCAAGATGCTCTTTCATTTCTTTAGAATAAAAATCTGATTTGCATGCACTTGTAAGACAAACAATTAACCGTAAGGCGTAAAAAAAAGTTCTTTGTTTCCACTGACATCGCCAAAAATATTAGGTACGGTCGGTCGGCATACCTCTTTTTTTCTTATTAACAAATTTTTTCTTCTTTCAAAGAAAGTAACTCATTTTTATATTGCAATCATGTTCATTTTTGTTATTTTTACTTTAACTGGTTAAAAAAGCAAGTTAAACACCATTATATATCTTGATAAATTGCCAACAAAACTGCAATAAATTGAAAAAATTATTAAAATTAGGTTTATTTAGGATTTTTTTCTGAAATTGAGCTGAAAAAAACTTTAGGGTCGGCATGAAAAACTAGGGTCAGTCGGGTTAGTGGAAACAAACAACTTTTTTTCTACGCCTAATCCCTATACTGTTCTAAAGGAATCTGAATGAATGCGTCTTTTGCAGTCTCTTTCTTAAAAGGTCAGCATTGCATGCATTTGCATTATAAAAGAAGCATCGGTTTGAAAAGTGATAGCTATGTAATTAATGGCACTGTCTATATGTAAATATGGGTTTACATGTGGAGGGCAAAAAAGGAGAATAGATTTGTCAGATTCTAAAGATGTACATGATTTTGATGGCATTTTAAAGCCTTCTGTAACAAAGGACGGCAAATAAAAGGTCACTAATACTCAGAGTCTTTACCTTTTGGGGCAATGACCTTTCCTCACTGAACAGGAAGGAGTGGAGTTTGGAGTAATTGCAGAACAGTGCATTTTAAAACCTTCTGCAACAAAAAAAAGCAAAAATGTAAAGGTCGGCTACATCCAGCCTCTATTTTTATGGGCAATGGTGTCTTTAAGCCTTTATTCATGTATCATTTGACCTAATAGGTAGTCTTACTTCAATACTAAATGGTGACTTCTAGTTGAACTGTCCCATGAGAAGCATGAAAAATTAACAGTACACTGGAGTAAATATGGATAGGCTCTTCAGTTTACTAATATCTTCTTCAACATGTGAAATGATTATTGGTTCATTTTATGTTGGATTAAATGTAGTTGAAATGTGTGAGTGGTATTCAAAAGCAATATCTGCAATGCATCATTTATCTATCAAATGGCCTTAGATACTTCACACAAGTACCATGCTATTCTCATGCAACTTGTGTCAATTCACAGCTCAGTGCATAATAGTAGGATTACTAAGTTAATATATATATAGAACTCTCCATGACTAATCCCCTTTAGCCTTCATTCGTATCATATTTGACCTGATAGCGAGTGTTAAGGCTTGCCGCATGCATTTTTTTGCACAGCTAATGCCACTTGGTTGCAATTCAAAGGACATAACTTTAAAGATTCCTAATCTAATATAGTTATATAAAAGGAAGCCCATACAATCCTTCTAGAAGCATATATACCTCATTATAAGTAAGTGACTGCACATTAACTAATGAAATAATGCATTTTGTCAACTCTTGACATGTCTTTTTTAAAAACCTGACAAGTTTAGAGGAAAATAGTGTCATGAAACATTTGATATATTATAACCATTATGCCCCTCCTCATGCTCTAAGTGCGGAATACAAAATAAAACTTATTATTATTACTATTATAATTATTATAATAATAATTATTATTTATATTATTATTATTATTATTATTATTATTATTATTATTATTATTATTATTATTTACTATGAAAATGTGTTTTTTTATAAAATAAATCGCCCCACCCCCCACCCCCAACAAAAAAAAAAACAACAGATAATAAATAAATAAATAAAACAACTATCTGTTGTTTGTTGGGTTGGTGTCTAGGTTCTATGTATGGTCAGGCTTCCTGAAACATGTGTATTGTTTGTGTGACCTTATACAAGATCCCAAGGGATAGAAATGTCTCAGGCAATATCTCAATCCTGAGTTTTGACCAAATAGACCATGAATTATGTCAGGCTAGCTTGGTGTAATTTCTTGTTGATATGAATTATGAGGTTATGTGCTTTGTGATTTGAATATCAATTAGCTGAGGACGCTGGACTTCTTTTTCTTAATATTCATATAAAAGTATTAGCATATAGTTGGACAAACATAATCGGATGCCCTTAAACATATAAGCCACTTGTCTTAAATGCCATGTGGTTATAAAAAAAAATGCGTTATGTAAATTATTTGGTACTACTTTTGAAGGTGTTTGGTTTTCGGACAGAGCTGTTTATGATTGCTTTTTACCCAATGTCACTGGGGTTAAATTTACATATTGACAGAATGCTTGAATTGACCCTAGATACTCTGACAAATGTATGAACGTATGTTACATTAAACATTGCATCTGGATATACATGTACTCAAAGATACACAAAAGAGTCTGACTGGCCCTAATGAAGTTGTGATGTTATGTAAATGGACCATTCCACAAATATCTATCATGATCATTTATAACAGTACATGGTCAAGTTTAATCCAATGGATTAGGGATATATTGTCAGGTGACAATCTGACCTAGTATATACAATAGAAAGCCTACTTCCTGTTTGTGATAAACCTTATCACATGAACAATGGATTTTAGCAAATGTGGGCGGAGATTAAAAAATTGTGGAACCATGCATTCCCACCTTTTGCCAAATCAAATGTCATTTCAAATATTGCTCCAACAGATGTGTAATCAGTGAATTGCATATATTGGCTCAACAAGCCGTTTGTCGAACAATCTGAAATGCTGTTTGTCGTTTGCCCCAACGAAAAGCGGAACATTACATTACGTCATTATGTAAAACATCAATAAGGCCAATCAGAAGACTAAAACGTGTCTGTATCAATAGCTACGCAAACATGCATTATTTGACGTAACAGGGCTTTCCCACATTTTTCGGAGCACCGGAAGTCATTTCAAATGTTCAGTCAATACCGATTTCGAAAAATGGAACACTTTACAACAACTTACAGCCAGCGTGAGAGTAGCACAAAATAAGCATACCACAATCATTTCTTCTTTTATTGTATAAAGAATTTCTTTATCAAGAACGTAACCCTAGAATAAGAGAAACTGGTCTATATAGATAATAAAACATTCAGAACAATTTGATCTTTAGAATGAAAGCTCTTTTGAATTATTCATTTGTAAATTAAAATCATAAAATCTATAATTCATGTGTATATTATTTTATGTATGTCATTATCTCTCTCATCTATTGGAGACCAAAATTTTTATTTCTGATGGCGCATTCTTTATCATATCTTTTTGAGGCCTAAAAAAGTAATATGTGTTTTTCGGGTAACATAACCCTACCTTACGAATGTCCCAACATTTGTTTTGAGCCTTCAGATGATTTTCTCAAACTTAAAGCAAAACAGATGTATTTTCATGGTAAAAAATCAGGAAAAATAACAACTAATCCCAAACCTACCTAGCTAATTGTTTTCAAGTGGTTACGGTAAAAAAAATATAAAAAATTTATGTGGCCTAATCAGAGCACATTACACTATGGGAAATAAGAGAACATATAAACATGTGGCCTTGTACGAATGCGGTAAGAAAGAAGTTTCTTATTTCTGTTATTGATTCTAATATTTCCCCACCGTTTGTATGCAGAATATGAAAAGGATACCGCCGTTTCATGAAAAAGAGAAAATTATTCTCGGAGAAAGTCCGTATTGTATGAAATGTCATGGTAGTAAGAAGGAGCATGATATATTATGATGTATGTGTATACCGGTAAACACATTTATGAGAAGTGTTTACATTACGCAAAGGTCACCAAGCTTTTACATATGTTCATGACGTCACATAGAACATAATTTTTATGTTTTATACTTTTTTAACATATTCCAGTGTAAAAAGATTTAATCTTGATTTTAACATTATTTTAAATAATAAATAAGTTAGGCCAAGCTGATGTCTAAATAATAATTATGTTATTGATGTCACATAGAAAATATGGGATTTTTTTCATTTTAAAGGCATTACTTATGGGGTTATATATTTCTTTATCTTTATTAAATTAGGACTGACTTATCATTATGCACTGAGCCGTGACATGGCACAAGGGGCATTGGTGAACTCTAGTTGAATTCTATTGCCCACAGTGTAACTGGTGCTTATGAAAAGTGTTTGTTTCTATTTTTTTCTAATAGAGCATGATTTTATTTAAAAATTATTTTGATTTTCAGTTTGAAAAAAAAAGCCTTTTTATTGTTTAATGAAATGAACATGTACATACTTATGTATTCATGGTAACATACTTGGAGTAGATTAATTAATAAAACAAACACATGCTTGTGTAGGCGGCTCCTTTAGAAAAACAGACGCCATTTAATTCACACGCTTAATTAAGTTTCTCTCTATAAAAACAACAATTTATTTTCAATTCACCCCTCACTGAGATGATATACGGTGTTTTAATGATGTTTTCTAAAATAGTTTAGCATCTGCCAATCTTTTCAAAATTGTTTTATATTCTATAATTAAAAGAGAAGCATCATAGATAATAAAGCTATGTTTATACATTCTGAAAGTTCTAATTTATTAAGAATTTTTTTTTAACTGTTGCAGTGTTCTTGAAGTATGTTCTGATGCAATAGGTTCTTTTAATGCACAATTCTGTTCTTATTTCATTTTTTGCTTTCTTATTTGTTAATTTAAAGGCATTGTTAAATGGCAATCTCTAGTTGATCTTTGCCATGTGACGCATGTGGAACAAACTGTACGCTGCAGTATATACACATGTATATCGATAGGCCCTTCAGTAATGATCTGTTCTCCTTGCATATGTAAGAAATTTATTTAATGTCAGTATTCAGTTGATGAAAGGTGTAAGTGATTCTCAGATGCAGTATCTGTATACATCATTTATTCATCAAATGGCCTAAGGTACCTGACACCTGTACCATGCTTTATTCACATATGTTTTATCATTCCATGGCTTAATGTTGGTAGGATTCCTATCTTTATATAAAAATAAAAGGCCCATTGAGTTATCCCTTGAAGATAAGTCTGCAAATATATTTTAGTTAAAAATTAAGCTGTAGCTAAATTAAGTACATGAAAAGCATGTTAGAAATTATTAGATTCAGCAGTGGTTTGGTTATGTTTTTTTCTTTCACTTTACACCATTTTACTGGAACAACTAAGTGCATTTCTGGTTATAATTATATACACTAAAAATTTATATAAGTGTATTGGGTCAAGTTGCAGAGTAGGTTAATTGATTGCCATGATATTTGCGGTTTAATCAACCAAACCTAAACACCTCTAAGGACACATCTTTCTATTTCTAATAAAAAGGGTACTTTGATTTTCCAAGAAAATTGCAAATTTTGTGAACATCCATCCTTCATAACTTTTATATTGGTAAAGTAATTTTCACAATTCATTAACAGTTCTGTGATTATTAAGTTCAGCTTTTAAGCAGAAAACATTTTAAAATGGCCCTTTACTGAGGTGTATAAAAATGACTTTTGAAATAATCACCGGCTTATTCTGAAACATGTTTTCTGTTCCCTGTATGCTTCTCATTTATATCTCTCTTGTTTTTATATTTTCGTGTTTTTATATTTTCTTGTTTTTATATTTTCAGGTAAGTGCTGACCTGTTTGCTGACTGTGCATATGGTGTTCGTTTGTATCCCTGTAATCATAGCTGACCCCTAGCTAAAGTACAGGTAAGATTTCAAGTGTATACATTTTTGGTATATGAGCCACCCATATTTCTGCATACATTGCTATCAATCGGAACTACTCGGCCAATTCCGCCTAATCGGCGATTGTGCCTCGGATGTATCTGGTGGAAGCATATGTCTAACCCAAAACGCCTACGCTGAAATATAATTCTTACGGAAACCTACGAAAGCCGTTCGCGCGATTACAAACCAATCAGAACCTCTTGAACAACGCGCAATCGGAACTACTCCGTCAATTCCACCTAACCGGCGATAGCGCAAAGTATAGCATTCAATACATAGATGGTGACGTCACTATGTGCTAAGTTATCCCAAATCCAAGATGGCGCGCCCCTACGTACATCAGAGAGATGGTGTGGTGTAGCCCACTGTCCGATGTGTTCAGATTGACATTGCTATTTGATAGGAACAAACCATTTGAGAAAAGAACACAGCATGGTCCTGAACTTACTGACAGAGTTATTATTATAGTTTGTTTTATTTAGCAGATTGTTACTTTTTTTCTCCACCATGGCAATGTAATAAATTCATGCAACAGGGTATATGTATATATGTTAAATGGCAACTACAAAATGAGGTCTTAAACAAACACTGTGACATTTTATATGTGTAAACAATAGTGCTTGGAAAAATCAGTGTTGCAGCAGATGTTTAGGGTCATTCTATACATAGTTGGTGACGTCAGTGCGTTATTATCACCTCAATACTTAAAGCCAGAATGATCCCCTATTGTACAAGAATTATGCAGCAGCAAAATATATGGTCATTCTAAACATAGATGGTCACTCAACTGCCTTATTATCACCTCTATATATAAGGATTACACCCTATTGTACAGGAATTTATTATATAATTAGCGTCTGCAAACTATAAGGTAATTCTATACATGGTTGATGATGTCACTGTGTTATTATCATCTGATACTAGGCCGCCAGATTACCCCCTTTAGCGAGAACTTACAGTTTGTCTGCAAAATATAGATTCGCCTAGGATTGACGGTTTTTTTATAATTACTTCAAATATATCCTTAAAAAAAACTATATATTAATAGTGTGATGGACAATGTATATAATACAATACATATATATCGACAACTCTACTTTCACTTCACTGTTACTATTCATCATTCAGCATTTTTTTTTTTTTTTTTAAAGTTTTTAAAAGTACTTTGA
>Ga0224511_10003174_pt1 | contig 11653 bp, 9 predicted proteins | sample SF_May12_sed_USG_2_FD_169988 | JGI IMG/M metagenome (GOLD analysis project Ga0224511, IMG submission 169988) | Sediment microbial communities from San Francisco Bay, California, United States - SF_May12_sed_USGS_8_1 | ecosystem: Environmental > Aquatic > Marine > Sediment | place: USA...
AACATCAAATGTTGACGGACGACGGACGACGGACGACGGACGACGCACGTCGCACGACGACGGACGACGGACAACCACTGACCACAATAGCTCACCATGAGCACTTCGTGCTCAGGTGAGCTAATAAGTTTACATGTACATGTACTTACATGATAGTTCCAGCGTGACATTGGTGTTGTCCTCCATGGACGGTTCACCGCTGTACAACGACCGACAGATGAACGTGACCCCGTCGTCCGTGTTCCTCGGAGCAAACTTATATGTGCTGGTGACGTTGAACTGTTCCGCAGACACAGCCGTTGTAGTCCCAGCAAGACGATTGACATCTGTCACCGAACCATTGTACCATTCCAATGTCTGTTGTGGATAGCCGCCCGTGGAGATGCAGATCAAGGTCAAATTCACGCCCTCAGTGCCCTGAATGGTGGCTGCACCAGAAGGGACGTTCTGAATGACTGGCGGGTTAGGTTGCACTGAAACATGCGATTTAAAACAGGTTTTATTACACAAAATGTCTGTGTTGTTCTGTCCTGCTTGCAGACGTTCAAAGTAATATACATAAGAACACCAACTTAGGAACGGTTGCATACTCGTTTGGTAAAATCAAACTTAAATGATTAAATATTTATATTGAGGCCATATTTGTGAGGTTATGTGCAGATTTTAACCAAACAAAAATGTTTTGGGAATATGCGATGCCCTGCGAGGTACATACATATGCTACGAAAATAAGGATACATGTGTGTGTTGGAAACGCATATTACATGACCTGCAGGTCTTAAATACATTTTTCTTAAAATGTGAACCACCGTATACAGGTATAACAAATGAGAAAATAGCAATAATGATCTTTCAATAATATGTCGTTTAATTTTGTAATCGTTATTGCTTGTTCTCATTCTTTTAATGATAGACTTGTGTGGAGATATCAATACTTTAACCAATTGGCTGCCGTCTATCTGATATTGTGAAGCCCTTATATATTAGATTTCGGCCATCTATCCTCAGCAATTAAAATCCCTCATAATACGTATCTTCTATATGTTTTGATTTTAAGTAGTGTAAGGCCGCTAGTACATGTATGCGTTATGATAGCGGATGGCCATCCGTCATCCGAAACGTGTCTGTTAAAGAAACTCATGGTACTTATTACATAGCTACGACACCTACCCTTTAAAGTAACATATATTACCATGTAAAATTTAATTTCGACGAATTATAATAATAATAATAATAATAATAATAATAATAATAATAATAATTATTATTATTATTATTATTATTATTATTATTATTATTATTATTATTATTATCTAGGTATACTTCTAAACAAATCAATAGAACGCATGTACTAGTGCCACTCTTGTTAGTTATTATTGCCACACAATTACGCTTTTTTTACTGTCACATATTTCCTCTACGAAAGTGTATGGCTAATAAAAATAGTGTTTTTCTAACTATTTATAAGTCAATTAGAATTTAATGTCCTTTTCGCATTTTAGCAAAGTTTGACTTCAAATTCAGCTTCTATCCAAGTCAAAACCTGTGCGTTAACTGTCTGTTATCCGTCAAAATTCGCTCACTGTGCGAAACGGAACGGACACCCTAATATTAACGCATAAGTAACGCATCCATGTAATAGCGGCCTAACACGTCGGATGTGTTTGAAAGTGTCAAATAGTCGTAAATACCGTTACTTAATAGTAAATTTAGTGATGAACGTACCTATAACTCGTAGCTGAATTATCCAATTAACAGTCTCCGTCAACGAGTAAGTAAACCTCCCCTGGTCTTCTCTTGTCACAGAACGAATCTCCAGATTTTTCCTGTTAATCCAGTAGATGCGGACATCACTGGGAAGTGCCGGGTTGAACCTCTCATTGATGTTGACTCTTATGCTAGTGTCATTAGGAAAGATGAATTGCCACGCCGGATAGTCGAGAGTAGTGCTTGGACTGCATCTGATCACGGCCGTGGTACCCAACTCCACGTTGTAGATTTGGTTTGCACACACTGTGTCCACTGCACACACGATAACTTAAATCATGCATAATAACCATTAAATTGAAAACTGTATTTCTATACAACATGCGTATTGATAAAATAACAATGAAACTAGACTAAATTAAAAACGAAACATCAACAGCTTCTTTTTTTTATTTTGTTTTAAACACACGTATAAAATCGTTATTAGATCTAATTCGTTAAATCAGTATGCGACTTACGTATAGACATGAAAACGTGAATAAATTGCCACTTGTAATCCATCATGCATTTAAAAGTTATTCACTGATATTTTAAAGCACGATGTTTATATTGAATTGCGAATGAGGAAGTAAATACACAAGATATATCAGGGTTGAAGTATAGACACTTTCAAAGTTTAAGCCTACTGCTTTTAAAAGTGTATTCATAGCCTACATTATACTAAGACTACCCTACAGAGTCTAACAAAACACATATTTGCATAAATAGTAAAATTATATAAGATTCATATCATCAATGAACTTGACGTTTTAAATGTAAAATGAATCAAAGGGCCACCTTTACCAATTGTCGACGTTTTCAATGTCGATTTGACAGTTTGCAGTCTATGCACAGTTCCGCAAAAGTTCAAGCTTCGCCCAATGCGGTAGATTTTCATTGATATTGTGAAGACTTGTGAAGTGGTCTTTCCTTTGTGTTTTTATGTCAGATTGTCATCTGAAAATATAATCCTAATCAATTGGATATAAATTGATCGTGTACTGTTATAAATGATTATGATTGACAGTTACGAATCTGTCCATAAATATTTCTAAGAGACAAACAGATGAAAAATAAATCCTCTATACAATTTTGTACATATGTAGACATATATTTCAGAAACATTGCTTGAAAGTCTAAAACTGGTGTAAAAATTTGTGGTGTAAAATGTTGTCTCTTTTGCAAAAACAATTAAAGTTTATGTGCAAACATCTGAAAGTATATATTTTTATTTACACGTCGCCATTAAGCCAAATAAGCCGATGATTGATCTCGCTTTTTTCACACGGGGCACGAATCATCTTCCCTGTCAGCATACGGATTTTTTGTCTTTTGTAGAGCGTATGTCATCAGTAGACCAGAAAACGAAAGTATAGCTGACAGCGTACGGTCTATCTCGTTCTCGGAGCGAGTACGGCGTCGGCAGAATCGTCATCATCACTGTCGTAACATCAGAACCTCTAGTGGCCTGTAGTTTGATATCAACTAGTCCTCGCAGTGCTCGTCTGTAGTCACGGTCTCTAACCTATCAGCCAGACATTCGCGTTTGTTCATCAGGTAACGAAACTGTTGGACCAGCACGGAAATTGGAACGGCATCGTTGAAGGATAGGAACCCTTCCTTCTCGAAACACCGCTAGATTGTACTGGACCTAGTCTCTTTATGCCGTAACAGCCAACCCAATATCGTCTAGTAGCCTTACTGACTTACACATATGACACCACTTTGACCTTTTCCTCATGTGAGCGAACCAGCACTTTGTGCTCAGTTGAGCTAATAAAACAAAGTGAACGAATGAGATCTATTCTAGACTAAAATCGTGAAACTTAAAGAAAATATTAAAAAAGCAAACGTATAAACAGTACATGAAAATCCACCAGTGTCTAAATGTACTCGGAGACGTTGTAACTTTTTTTTGGTAAGGAAATACAATGCACCGTTCCGCAAAATTTCAAACTCCGCCCAAAGCGGTAGATTTGCTTTGATCTTGTGAAGGCTTGTGAAGGGGTCTTTCTTTTGTGTTTTCTAGGTCAGATTTTTACCTGACAATTTTATTCCTAATCTATTGGATTAAAATTGACCATATACTGTTATAAATGATAATGATTGACATTTGCGGAACGGTCCATAGGTTTGAATAACAACAACAAGTTTATTATAAAGTAGAATATAGATTGTGATGCAAGAAACGTTGTATATACTATAATTTGCAATGGATGCAACACAAAATACATAGGCGAAACAACGAACCTTAGAAGCCGTACAACATTGCACAACCAACACATAAACCACCCATAATTAAGAAATATTCTGCTCTCAAACATATAGATGAAGATTTTGAAATGAAACCGGTTGGGGTTTATCCAAGAACTGTATTTTAATAATATACGTCTTTACGTTATTTTGGATTTTTATCGATCGGTATCTTGTAGACGATTAAATGTGCAGAACTGACTTAATGAAAGCCTCTACTTCATCAGGAGTATAGCAACTTAACCAGTGGACAGCCTTTGCACAGGGCTGCATCCCAGTACCCGGTCTTGTGGTGTCACATCGCTTCATTCTTGGTGAAAATCGGCCTCAAAGATGGTTAAACAGCCTATAGCCCATATAGGGCCCCAGGCCGACTTTGGGCCTCCAGCAGCCAATTGTATAAACGTTAGTTAAAATTAACCCCGGTAAACAGCTTACCGCGGTAATTATCGTGTTACATGTACGTTTACCGGGGTTAAAAAGCATTTGTATAAAACGTTTGACCGCTTGGTAAGCTAACCGCATTTTGACCATAATTTTAACCACTGTTATTTTAGCAAAGTGCTTTTTGGTGACGTCATTTTCCCGCACACTCAAAATGAAAACATCATAAAAAAACACCCGATTTTAGAAAGAACATAATATAAATTGAAGAGATGTTCAAACAAAGAATGTTGCAAACAATGTAGATATGTCATGTTTAAGGGCACCATGACAAAATGGCCCGTACAAAAACTAGCACAAGGGACGACACAAAAACTCTTACAACATCATGACGCAACAGACATTTAGAAAACATATATTTTTGTGTTTTTCGGATTTTTCTGTTTTTGACGTACAGTAGTCAGTAAAAATAAAACAAAACAATACCTTGTTTATTTGTTGGGTAGGATTCGAATTAAGCTAGACGACTTCTCTTTTTTACTTCATTTTTCGCTTACAATTATACTCCCACTACTCAGTATGCATGCACTGACTGCAGTGTATTTTCTTAATATCTTTACTACAAAAGAGTGATGGCTCGGCATAATCGAGCCACGGAATCTGAGGATGCCGACAAAACATCATCTTAACCCGTGGCTTGTAGGTCATGGTTCTGATTTCTGACATCTATGCATTAAATCCCGTGTCGACTATTTTGACATTTTGCAGTGAATCTAGGTTTCTCTGAGACTCCATCCGTATATAATCCCAGTTTAAATATTTTTAAAATAATACTAAAGTGGATTTCTTTTTATTATTTTGCATTCCTTTCACACACATTATGATTTCACCGATCACCATGCACGATCCTAAAGATAACATCACCACCACACAAGCACTCGACCGAGTATTTAAGTGGTACACATGTAATTTGATTGTTATTTCATTTTCAAAAACATTCCATTTTAATAAGAGGTAGATCACATGTTATGAAGTCAATCGGAACTACTCGGCCAATTCCGCCTAATCGACGATCGGCGATCGTGCCTCGGATGTATCAGGTGGAAGGATATGTCTAACCTAAAACGCCTCGCTGAAATAAAGAAACCAACGAAAGCCGTTCGGCGATTACGAACGACAGAAAACAATGCGCAATCGGAACTACTCGGCCAGTTACGCCTAACCGGTGATCGTGCCAAGTAGCATTCTATACATAGAAAGTGACGTCACTATGTGCTAAGTAGTCCCAAATCCAAGATGGCGCGGCCCTACGTACATCAGAGAGATGGTGTGGTGTAGCCCACTGTCCGATGTGTTCAGATTGGTTATGAACTTTGGCAAGATTATCATTGTTTGAAACAAATACCTGTTTAATTGAAAAATAATAGTATAACAATCTACATTATACTTTTTATCATTCATCTGTGAAATCTTTATTTTGAAAGTAAATTAGAATTTAAGTTCATTCCAAAATAAAAGTGTTCTTTTATCATGGCCAAAAACATTATTTAGTGAGACACCCCTTCTTTTAAAATGGAACCGCCTAAAGAGGCTGAGTGTTCAAAGCCGTGTATTGTCTTGAAAGTTGTACCATGTACATGTACACATGTTTAACAATCTCAGTGGGGATTTTAGAGTCACCAAGTACAAGCTTGTGTGAACTATTTCGTAGAGGTAGTTACCCTTACAATTACATGAGATTGTGAGATTCCTTATTATTTTTTATCACACTGATGAGAAGTTAGGCTGTACTTAATATAAACATTTAAATTTTAATATTATTTAATGCATTATATTTTATATTCAAAAATAATTCAAAAGTTGTAATACATCAGACTTACTTCTAAATGATATGTTCAAATATCAGAATTATCAGAATTACTTATTAATCTTATGTAAATAAATGGGTCATCTTTTTCAAGGTGACACTCGATTGATAACAAAATTGATGTTTAGATTTTTTTTATTCATTTCTTATTATAAAACATACCTTCACATCAACATGCCTTCACCTCATTTTAAAAATAACAAGATACACTTCTTCATTTTAGGTTAACATGCATTTAGTCATCTTTTTGTTCTGATTACATGTTTTACAGAAAATAACATTAAATAAATATTCAATGATATAGGTTTGCATATATACACAGTGTTATAAAATGCTTATTCATACAACAAAGGAATACATGATTATGAATGCTGATTCATTTATGATCATAAAAATCATGGAAGCAGCACATAGACATAAAAAAATTTCGTTTCGATAAATACAGACTCTGAGTATATGAGTTTACGACCAGTGATTTGGATTGTGGTTTGTTTCTGCACGAGTTCCTCGCGCTGTCTAGGTATTTAGGTTCGCTGATGTGGTATAACTTCACTCGAGGTGCGTATTTGACGGCGATAACATGATTATTAGTTTGAGATGAGTTCCCACCCGTCCGCCCTTTATTCTTATGCTATTTTGATTGATAGTGTTCTTCAAGTGGACACAGGAGCTGTCTATTGCCATTCTATTTACAAGCTTTACTTTGAAATGAGAATAATTTTGATGAACATTTGTCATTATAGTTTTGAATTTAGGCAAAAGTATTAATATATAATATATATTACAAATGCACTTGATTACAGTGTACGATATCAGTTATGAATTGTTTGCTAATTTTTCAAACGATAACGTTATTGTTGTTTTGACAATGGAAGTGAAAATAGACTATGAATTAATATTTCATTTTAATGTCTGGTGTCTGTGGTGTGGCTTTCATGCGGCACCTAGTTCGTTTCCCATGAGATGTGGGCTGATGAGAAGACTGCTGAGTTCGACTGACAGAGAGCGTATAGCTATTCAACTCCGTTTGGTTAGTTTTTATCAAAATTAAAAGGTAAGGCGGTTTTGTGACATTCTGATAGTAAAGATGTGTTTCATTTGTTGAAAACGAAGAAGTTTAAAATCTCATTTAAACAATTTGGTTTGAGACATGTGCAATGTTTGTATCAATAATGTCATTGTTGTGTGTCTATATTGTCGAATATAGATAATAATACTGTCGCTAATGTTGTTTGAGCAAGATGATGATTCGCACTGGTTAATAGATCTAGAATGGTATCTTGATCCTTGTCGTAGCTCTTACGATACGAATTGCCTGTATAAGTATAATAAGTAAATGATAAGGAAGTTTTAAAACGCGTGACTCGAAATATTTAAATCAAGTGGCAACGAGGAGTTTGGTGCATATTAATTCATTAAGGTTGTCTATTTCTGAAGTCCATTAATTATCTACTTACTGTTACCAGAACATCAACATTTAAAGAAGCCTTGTTATCATTTGCTTTTAATGCGTCTTTAAGGGATTTAGGAGATGGTACCCTAGAAATTTAGGTTTGCGGAAATGTTTAGAACAAACTTGTTTTCTTGATAATGGTTTTCATTGATAATGGACTGCGATTTGAATTTTGATGCAAACTATTAAAACCTTACTGATTTTAAATTGTGCACGATTACAATAGATCTGTCGATAAAAGTAATCCTAAATTATCGTACTTTGAATAAATTAATATTTTTGTATAATTACAGACCTGTTTCAGTTTTTGAATGGGTTGAGAATATTAAATAAGGTTGATATTGCATGGTGATGAATGGATAACTATTGAAAGGAAAAGTTATATGATTATTTATCTTTTTATTTTATTTTATCATGGGTATTATATTTTATAGGGTGTAGGAAGTTCACATGTGGCACCGCGTGTTTAGTTAGATGTTAATTTTGATTAAAATTGGCAGATTTCTTGATATTGGGTGTGGTTCTCATGGTGAAAAGTGTTTGCATAGGTAAAATTAGTGAACGAAAAGGAAGATTTTTAAATGCATTTGTTCGTGACGCGATTAGTTTAAATTAACTGGCAACGAGGAGTTAGGTTATACGCATTCATTATGCTTGTCTGATTTTGAAGGTCATTAATTATCTTACTGAAGGACGTGAAGTTGCAACCAAAAATGTTACCATTACATCAGATATATAAAGAAGCTTTGCTATCGTTTGCTTTTAAATTAGTGTGTTTTTGAGTATTTTAATAAACGTGTTCTCATTTATAATAGATCGTGATTTGAGTTTTGATGCACAATGTAAAATCGTCATTGAAATTTAATTTCGTAAGATTACAACATAATCTGTTCAGAGAAGAAACTCTAGAATATTATTTTAGACATACATATTTTATTAAATAGCTAACATTGTATAATCATAGAAGTGTTTTAAAGTTATGGGATAGGTTGAGATTATTAAATAAAGCTGATGTTGCATGGTGATATTTGGGTTGAATATTGGAAGTGAATGAGATACAATTATTAATATTGTTATCGATTATTGATATTATAATATGTTATTTGTATGAGTATCTTTTACGTTATTATATATAGGTTTTAAAACTTATTATTTATGTAATATTTCCTGGTATTTATTGTTTACTTTAACACTTTATCATTTAATAGGTTATCTTTTTTATTCCAGTTTTATTGACAGTTTATCATTGATATATATTTATTTCTTTTACTTTGTTTGTCTTGTGATGTCGTTTATGTATCCTATGTGTGTAAGTTTACAGAATTGTATTTGTGTAACGCTATGTATAAAATGTGTGTAAGTCCACAGAGTGTATTTGTGGCATATTCCCTTATGTATCCTATGTTTGTAAGTCTACATAGTTTATTTTTGTAATGTCTATATGTCAAATGTGTGTAAATCCACAGAATGTACTTGTGGCATCGTTTATATATCAGATGTGTGTAAGTCCACATAGTGTACTTGTTGCATCGTTTATAAATCAAATGTGTGTAAGTCCATATAGTGTACTTGTGGCATCGTTTATATATCAGATGTGTGTAAGTCCACAGATCGTACTTGTGGCATCGTTTATATATCAGATGTGTGTAAGTCCACAGAGTGTACTTGTGGCATCGTTTATATAGCAGATGTGTGTAAGTCCACAAGAGTGTACTTGTGGCATCGTTTATTATACTTTTGAGTAACCGGAGTGGTTGATTTTTGCTTGTATTTTACTGTTTCAGAGCATAAAAAGTTGAATGTTCTAATGGATGATGGTGATGAGCGTTCCTTTGCCTTGATGGTTTTTCAGGCAGGTCTTCCAATACGATGTATGAACATTCTGGTACAGATCCGAAAACCTTCGCTTGTGGATGCAGCATTGCGCTGGATAACTTATGGTTAAAACATAACTGGCCATGTTCTTGCCATTGTTGATTGTACTATAATAGAGACAGTTACATATGTGCTTTTAGGCAACGATTTATTCTTACAAGATACATTTGTGCATATATTTTAATTGAAAAAGTAAACATTAATCATTTAAGCATTCAATGTTTGAATACTTATGTTTCATTACAGCAAAAGCATTTAATAATTTCGAATTCTTTAAAAACGTATAAGAGTGCTTTATATCGAAATAACATATGTTCGAATGATTGTTTGCATTAACGCCACGAGGGTTATATATTAACAATGCCGGGCTGGCTTCGTGAGATTTGTAGAAAATGATGATGTGATAAAAGCAGTAATTTGACCATATTAAACTATAACAAGAGCTTTTTGAAAATATTACAGTCGACGCTTAATTAGATTAAGTGAACCTAGCACATTAAAGGAACATGACTATAAAGAAGCATGTGACCTCCATCAAATTTCTACCCCATGCCATCAAGCATTAAATAATTTTACGACAAGCCCTTTTAGTCGTCATTTCTGTTTTTGTATTTTTGTATTTGAACCTAATGATAGTATAGCGTTAGCAGCTTCTAATAGTATATAGTATGATTTATTTGACCTTGCACTGACCTATCTTCATTAATAGTCCGTTAATCTTTGTGTACCTTTTGTCAATAATAAATTTATACTGTTAATATCAATTTAGCCCAATACCGGTTATGTATCGCAGTGGTATAGGAGTTTGACTGCAATGTTTCTGAAACGGGTTCCATCCCCCTTTACGGAACATTTTGTTCATGTCGAATAAAATGAAAAAAGGCGCAAACATGCACGTTTCTTGTTTTCTTATAGTTTTATAACACTTGATTGCTCGCCTGCATATTTAATTTGCAATGCGTCAAAATCTAGGACAACATGTCGAAACGAAAGTCAAATTTTCCTCAAAGATCGAACGAGAAGATGGTTGCAAACTTGTATTGCAACTCATTTTGAAAAGTATTCAACGTTTGTGAAACGAACGCTCGCTGCAACGAAAGTGAGTAGACGTACTCTGTTTAACATTCGTAAAGAGCTTAGAGAGACGGGGACGCTTACGTCACCAACCAGACCGTCAAGCAGAAAGGCTTATAAACCCATTTAAAGCTTTGACGAGACAGCAATCTAGAACTACTAGAATTGTATAACGTTTGACGTCAGTAACCGACACTGACAAAGCTGCACGCTGTTCTGAAGGCAGACATTAGGTATCCCGACAGCAAGAGTCATCTGCGAACCACTCTCGCAAAGATTGGTTTAACATGGAGGAAGACCGTTGACAACCGAAAAGTGCTGGTCGAGCGACCGGCCGTCGTCGCCCAGGGTTTCGCCTTCTATGAGAAGCGACATAAACTATTACAGGAAAAGTTTACGATAGTGTATACAGACGAGACATGGGTGGACACCTTGTCAACTGTAGCCAAGTGCTGGCAGCACAAAGACGTCCATGGCGTCATGCCTCCTTACAGTCGCGGTCAGAGGCTGATAGTGGTTCACGCCGGCTCCAAGAACGGGTTCGTTGAAGGTGCACAGCTTGTATACAAGGCGTCAGCATGTACAGGTGACTACCACAAGGAAATGAACGCTGTAAATTTCACGAAGTGGCTTACCGAGAAATTAATTCCAAATCTATCACCAAATAGCGCCATCGTTTTGGACAACGCTAAGTCGCTAGCTACCACAGTGTTCGAGTTGATAAATGCCATACAACCAACACCAAGACGGCCGAGATACAGGTAACGATCTTAAAATTAAAATATTACGTAAAACGTTCGCATTCATATAAACAAATATAAATCTTATGACAATGTATGTTTTTTCTATATGTATTTGATCTTTCAGGACTGGCTCAAGTGGCAAGGCATTTCTAAAAGGACACAATGACGAAACCAGCGCTCCTGGTGAACTGGTTTGCATAAACAAGCCGGTCCCTTCCTACGACATCGACAACCTAATCAAAAGACATGGGCATGAAA
>Ga0224511_10003175_pt1 | contig 11653 bp, 8 predicted proteins | sample SF_May12_sed_USG_2_FD_169988 | JGI IMG/M metagenome (GOLD analysis project Ga0224511, IMG submission 169988) | Sediment microbial communities from San Francisco Bay, California, United States - SF_May12_sed_USGS_8_1 | ecosystem: Environmental > Aquatic > Marine > Sediment | place: USA...
TCTTGGGGGGGGGGGGGTCAGCCAATCCGCAGATTCCTCAAAATATCTGTTCAGAATGTGATCAGTGAAACCACCCCATTACTCTTGGACTGAGTGAAGTGGGTGCTCCCTTGGACAGGGGCCTTCATGGTAATAATGATGCCAACTCACCGGTGTAATGGCATTCGGATCCATAAACGGTGACGGACGATTGCTTGATTTCGGTGATATCACGCCAGCCCACTGTCGCGGTAGATCGACAAATTCTCCGTGTAATGCATCATATCCTGTATGTACCCGATGCTCAAAGTTTGTCGGTTGTGAAATTTCAATTTTCTTTTTGTGCTTCACGCTACTCTTGCGGTTGCTCATCTTGGCAACTAAAATCCAGGGGCTATTCGGAGTTGTCTCCGCTCTTCTGTAATATGGAACTGTACATCACAACATTTCTAGAGCTGTGTCGAAACATCGATTGTTGCCAGATTTTATATGGCATTTTATGACTGAACATACCATCTACTTGTCAACACTATTCGTAATTCAAGAGAAGAGCATCCTACCCCCATTAGGTTGAGGTCTAAAAATGCCACACACTCCAGTACTAGGCATTTGTAACTAAACCCATTGACTCCAAGCCGGTGGGCTTTAGGCCTTCTGATAGGGTGTGGTTATGGTTCAATGATTGTATGGAATGTTGTTACCCGTCTGACTATCCCAGTTATAGTCAAATTCTACTATATTGAATTGAAGTCAGTCATCCTTGCAGGCTGCTCGCAATGAGACTTTTTTTGACAGGTATATTGGGATTGAGCATTGCAATGTTTATTGCGTAGGGTAGCTAGCTAATAATTATATAGCCTCTAGAGATTGGTCGCTCATTGGAACAAATGAATACGTCTACTAACTAGCCCAATCATCAAATGAGAGCTAGTTATACCATTATCACTGGTGAAAGCCATCTTCAGTGATTCATTCAATCAATCTTCGGGTAATAAACAAACAAGTTATTGACTCAAGACAGGAATGCACTGAGTCATTTGTCCTCAGTTGCTAACAAACCTCACTACCTGATGCAGTCAAGCGAACTATGGAGATTGCAATGTTGCGATGTTCACTTGGAGAAAACATCATAAAAACTGCCCAAACTTTTGCCAAATTATACCATGGCAGTTAAGTTTCTATATTAAAATACCCCGATGGGGCTGATTGCTAAATAATCTAAAGCTACGTGTATGGTTCAATATTTTATCCCGATCAGTCAGTACCGATATAAAATCCAGCGTCAACTCATTCAATTCACCCGCCAAAAGACCAAGTTGGCTCAAGGTTATCGGTTACGACTGCAGAGGCTGACGCCTGACCATCTGTCTCAAAAGACAAGATTCCGATGGCCGGGCCTCCGGTTGACTCTGATTCCCCGGTGTACGCCAATCAGGCCACCGCAAATTGTTCACTGCGGGGTATAGGATATCCTGAGACCTAATTTTTGTACGCCAAGTAACCTTTTTCCATGTTACCATCTGGTGATGGGCATCTCATTTCAACCGGAACGGTCCTCAGTTCTACTCTCCCCGAATTTGGTTTTCAACGATTTTGTACCATGGAACTTGATTGGACAATTGCCTCAAACCAGACACTGTGCTCATGAGTTTCAATGACGCCTACTTATTCAATGGATGGCATGGAGCCTTTTCTTGCCTAAATGAAGGTTCGGCGATGCCTGGTCAGAAGCGGATCTCATCATGTGGGGTTGGGATCGATGGTTTCTGGCCTAAGGGGTTCTGGCCAATGGTTTCCTAAACGCAACTTGACCTACTAATGGAAACACCGAGTAAAAACCAAAACACCCATGCTACCAATATTGATGACTATGCTGTAAATATATGCTGCATATGCAGCACTCATGCGCTGCGATCTCAAAAAGTAATTAGCTATTGGCATTAACCTTGTATAGATCCAATGGCAACATGTGAGCTCATTGGTACCATATAAATAATAATACCGATGATTGACCTCACTCCTGCAAGCTTCTCCAGTTTCAGACCACTATGAAACCAATTCAGGAACCCCAAGCAATTAATTTGCGACTTATTACAACAGGCAACAGCTCTCCCATTCTATTTGCTACATCCCCTGGATCACAACTATGATTCACTAAAAGAAGCAGTACAGCAGTTACACTCGAATAACTTGAGCATGATAGAATTGGAAGTACCAAGTAATTAGTACTCCCACTGGATGAGCTAGCCAGGTTAACTTTTGACATTCCAAGAGTAGTTGATAGTTTCAATAAGCCTACTTCAGTAGTCCAGTTCCTGTTTTCAATAGCTGTGTGTTATTGAAACCACTAACCTTACACAACATGGTAACTTATCCATTTTCAACTTCACAACCAAATTTAAATTCTACCTAGAATTTTCTTAATTACACTGGTGTCGCTATTAGTTTTACTAATCCAACTACCTTGGGTACAACTGCAAAAGAGTAGCCTACTTAGTACTTCCTTAGCTGGGTCACATAACTCACATTCACTGATTCAGTATCCAGTCACCTAGAAAACACAACTTTTAGTTCTAATAATTCTAGGCTAGGCCTTGAAGTTAAATTGATAGGGACACTAATTGACTAAAGGTAAAACTACATAACAAATGATTTTATAGTTTAAAGAATGAATGATAGTTGAGACAGATACTCACTGCCATGGATTATAGAAAAGAAATTAGACTTTAGTTTAGAGTAAATAAAATGGTACTGAGCTTGTTGAGGCTGAAATGGATGTATTCAAACAGCAGGTGGTTTCCTACTCCAGCCCAGTCTATAACTCTATTACTACTACTAGTACTAGACTAGTACTACTATTACTAATAGTAGTACTAGTCTACTAATTAGTAATAACTCTCTAGTCTAGTCTCTTCTACTCTAGCGACTCTAGTAGTAGTAGTAGTAGTAGTAGTAACTTAACGGACTCCGGGGTCACAGCCACTCAACGATAATGACGACTAACGCTTACATGATAGATCCGTTACGAATCCTGTTTTGAGTGAAATCCTATCGGTGACCCAATCGAGTTATTGACTGACGAAAACCCTGCAGTGGCAGGTGATTGCACGGTGCCCCTCAGGTAATCTAACAACTCAACAAGTGGGTCATCAAATTGGGTCACGCATGATAACAATCTCCCATTTAAACGTAATGACCGTAGTTAGCAACGGACGGGAAATGGTAAACGCGAGTATTGTCTATTGCATGAATCCGTTCGGGTAGTAAAGTGTCAGCAGCACAGCTTACCTTGCTTCAACCTTAGTGCGTGATTAGTAGCTACGTCGTTACACACAAATCATCCGCAAACTAGAGAGCCATTTTGAATTTACACATCCGGGACTTTGCGGGGATGGTCTTTACGCGGGAGGACAACTCGTGGCAAGTTACGTCCCAAGTGCACGCAACTCCCGCTTACAGTATTTTCTCGACTCCTCGCCGTTGTTTACCGGTCGGCGAAGATTGGAAGAAACATGACCTGATTTTCGAACACTTCATAGTATATTCATCATTGAATTGCACATTTATTTCAATATTCCAACTCAACCATTTGCTAATCACTAAAGCAGCAAGATACTTGAGGAAAGCCTCAAAACAATGAGGCGGCCAACTGTTTTATTGCCATGCATAGTTTTTAGAGATTACGAGACACATAAACAATGAGCTTGTTAATGGTGAAACAATTTACATTTTAAGTTCATCTTTATTAGGAAACTAATGACTTGAGCCAAGGAGCGAATGAAGTCGCACAGACTCAATACTTTTGCTCTCTTTCTTTTCTGTTAAGAGCCACCATATTGGTAATGATAAGTTTAGTGAGGCAAGTTTGATCACTCAGTCGATCAGCTTCTTAGACTTGAAGTACTTTCTCAGATAGAGAACCTGCCACGTAGCGAGCCCAACAAGGCAGAGCATACTGAATACACTGAAGTAGAGGACGCGGGAATGTGTAGACTCTACGAAAGAAAAAAAGGAATGACTTCACAAAACAAGACCGTTTCACATCAGCATCAATCTATTTACACATCCAAAATGATTAAAATAATGTAGTCCAGGTGAAACTAGAAGCCCTGGGTTGAGTTACACATCATTTTGTATGGAACAGCGATCTCACTCTCGATAATCTGCAATTAACTACAGGACAGGCTGCAGGGGGTGACTTCCTTCTGCCTAGTTTCCGCTACTACGGGAAGTGCCATAAGAAAACATGAACACACTAACAACTCAAACCAAGTCTTGGATTTGTTTTAATGTTCATTACAGTGAGCTATGAACTGTTACAGGATTGCTGATGACATAACCAACAGAAGCTACACAAATTCACAATCCGAGTCATCACATGACTCTCACTTCACTCTGGAGCATTCCAATTCAGTGCGCCATAACCACAACATAACACAACACAATCTTTTCTTTATTAGAGGTTGATCATGAGCTTATGTGAAGGGGCATCAGGTACTCTATTTACCATCACAATGACCTGGATAAAATCCGTGGGAAGACTACTGGAGTAACCCTGATACAGAACAATTTAGCTAAAATCAACGCAGTGCCTACTGACCGTTGGTGTCTCTCATCTGTTCTTCGCGCGATCTCATGTAGGCAAACTCATTCACTATATTCTCAGATAGATCCTCCAGATGTCTCAGCTCCTTCTCCAGTGGTTTCAGCTTCTCCACCTGCGCCAACTTATCGTAGTCCATCGCCTCCACACCAGTCTTCACGTTAAGCTCAATCTCACGATCACGTCGGTCACCGCCTTGTTCTGTATAAACATCATACAGTCCATTGATATATCCCAAACTCTATCGGTGTGCATCACCAACAGTACCAACTATCAGAAGCCGGAATATTCAAACACCACGCCACTAGCGAAGTCTTTTTATAATCATATGTGGGTTGTTGCCATGTGAGTCATTCGGACTTACGTAGTTTATTGGTGAAGCAAATTTCAAACAGATCATACTCTTCGACGCTGAATGAGAAAACACCACTAGCCAGGTTATTTGTGTTTTCATACAGTGCCTGGTCACGAGCATCAGTAATCTACAAAGATTATTGCTCTTTTGTCAAGACCATGAATTCCAGGGATAAAATAATTACAACGGCGCCTCGTTTATGAAATGCCCCAATGACTTTTACCCCGGTTCATGTAACCGATGAAAGAAAACTCAGGTAAACTACAAAAAGCTCACACCAGTGGCTCTTCCATCCACTCGGTTTACAATAGAAATGAAATTACAAGTACAACCACAGTTATAAACATAACAGCAACTACAGTAGATGCAATATAAAGTAGGAGCTGGAGTTTCCTTATCAGGGTAAGCCGATGAGCAGTGAAAACAGATTGGCTTAGAATCAGAATTATTATAACTGAATATCGCCTACTAGGGCAAAAAATAAAGGAACAATTGAATGGAAAAACATATATAATTTTACTAGTACTACTACTCATACTCATAGTAATAACACTTGTAATTCTCTTACTACTAGTACTAGTACTTGGAAGTAGGAACTGATTAACTGACTCCACCAAGTCCAAGAACCTTACAAATACAAGTTACTGTCTGCTAGTGTAAGTGTTAATAAGTCTTACCGTCTTTTTTAGTCTTTAGTTTACTTTTGATTTTGAGTTTGTTTTGTCTTTTGGTCTAACTCAAATGGATAAATAAATATAGTACCTTGATATCTGTGTGGTGACCTCGAACGTCTTCCATCCACCAGTCACCTTTCACCAACTTCCCTTTGTGAATCTCGTCTTTCAAACATTTCTTTCCATTTGCTGGCACATGAAAGCGAATTCCAACAACAACGTCCGCGAAGAGCAAGACAGAAAATAGTAGTGCACCGGTTATAGACATTGTAGGCATCCCTGTCATAGTTGCAAAATCAAACTAGCGTCTTGCTCCGGTAATCGACTGACAAATATATTGTTATAGCTGCGCACTAGCCCGAGAAGCTCAGGTATACAAGGCTTGACCGCTACAAGACGATTTTGTCCTCAGTCGCTCGAGAATAGACGTGGCAAACAAAAATTGTTTGTTGGCCTTGCTGCGATCCTACAACGACGCCAATCCTTTATTTATTTGATGATATCAGAGAAAATAAAACTGTTTTCGGGTTTAAAAGTCCAATTTTTATTTTGAAATTAATTTAATCTGGAGTATTTACACACAACAAAGGGAGTTTTTATGATAAAGTTTTGGTGTCCCAACTACAGTCGATCGTTTGCCACGCATAATGGTATTGAATGAAGCCGTAGACGACAGTCTGTCATAAGGGCCGTGGTAGAGCCCCGCGAAGCGTGAAAGTTGTCTGAGATTTTGTGTCGCATCCAGTTCACCATCACGTTATTTGATTCATATTCTTCTACAACAACTTGATACCTCAAAAGTTGCAGGAAGTGGTGAATTGATGTAATCATGGGAAAGCCAGGCGGAAAGTAAGTTTTTTCTCTGATAGTCATAGTTCATTAATGCAGTACTAAGTAGTAAGTAACCTACGTTACAAGTTCGTTGTAATTACAAGTACAACTACAAGACAAGTTAGTACTAGTAGTTACTCACTTACTAACTTACTTAGTTACGTTACTCAGTAAGCGAGTAACTTGTAATTACAACTAACTTACAAGTTACAGTAAGTTACTGTAACTTGTAAGTGTACTGTAAGTAAGTTTGTAACTCAGTCACAGTCACTCACAGTCACTGACTGACTCAGACTCGGAGTCAGTCACTCAGTGACTCACTCACTGACTAACTAGTAACTTCTAATGGAACTTTCTAAATCTAACTCTAAGTCTAACTCTAAGTCGAAGTAACTTACTCACTGACTCACTCAGTCACTGATTTGAAGAGTGAAGTTCACTCTGAGTCTGAAGTGAAGACTGACTGAGTCAGTGAGTGAGTGCTCACTGACTGTGAGTCAGTGACGTGACTCGTGAGTGACTCTGAGTCTGAATGACTCACACTCACCGTCACAGAGACTCACTGACTGACTGAGTGAGACTGACTGAGATGAGAAGTGTGAGAGTGACTAATGACTAGTCTAATCACTAAGTAACGAAGTGAATAGTGACAAGTGACTAGACTAGTGGGTAGTGAGTGAATGACTGAGTGAGTGAGTCGGTGGCTGAGTGAGTCAGTCAGTCAGTTAACTTACTACTTAAACTACTACTTAGTTAGTAGTGATTGTCATGAAATGCTGGATCAATGAATGGTTGATTGATTGTGAATGTGAAACTGGTGAAAGTGAAACACTCAGTCACAGACAGGGTGAGTGAACTTGTGAAGCGATTCACAAACTTTTAGTCACTGCGTCACTCACTCACTATACCACTGCAATATGCCAAAATCAGTGGTACTAAGAAACTAAGTCACCCGGAGATAGGCACTTGCTGTGGAACTTATCAATCAACAGACTACTTGTAGTATAGACCCCCAAATAGCCAGGCCTCTAACTGACAGTCACGGAAATCGATGCCTAAATGACTGTTGCACGGAACTCCGCGGACTGTTGGCTACTGAATTCTTTCATGAGTTCAACAAGCCATGAATTTCTTTGTTCTTAACCGTGAAGCCGCGGAGGGGGCTCTAGTATGGCTGCCATTCGGCTGCAAGACCGAAAAGTTTACAGGCAAGTGCCTATCTTTAGGTTTGTACCACTGAGTTTGGGATGTTATAGTGGTCTACGCGGTCCGATACTAAAAGAACCACAATGCGAAAAAATTGGGAAACAGATTGAATCAACTTCGAACACTGAACACTGACTGGCTCTGAGTAAATGACCCGGGAAATGAGTCACCAATTGGTTAAAATATGGACCCAGTCTCATATGTCATTCTCAGTTTCAGTGACCCAGAGTTATATTTACACCTAGATGATTTAAATAGTCTTTGAGAACAGCGGTCTCACCGAATGATTTGCATCGATTGAGTTGAGTAACACTGCTAGTTTTCGAGTCGGTTACCGGGTTACTCATGCCAGGACCTACCATGGATATCAGACTTTCCTTTGGGTATTCCAGTGTGTAAGTTTCCACCTGCTAATTCAGGGAAGAGGCAATTCAACTGAGACATGATTAAGAAAGTGAGAGCATCTTTCAAGTTCAAGATGAAGTACTGATGACAATATAATACTAGCAATATATGTATTTTTTACGTTTCCTTTAGAATTGTCATGGTAATGCTAGAGAGCATGGCTGGAACAGGACATAAATATGTGAGATTGAGGCCACGTCTCGCTGATAAGATGGAAAGAGTTATGTTTGATCCTATAGGTATGTTATTTACAGTTGATTTGATGACAGAGTGCCCAACAATTATAACGGAGTTAGGTGTAAATACAAAGTTGTACCAGTGATATGCGTGTTTCCTGTAACTTTATCACGTCGGTATGCACACTCACACCGATTTTAGGTACCATCTGCGCATTTAAACCTTTTGAGCTGGTCGTAAGGTGCATTCAGACTAGACCGGTCGGTATGGCTTACTGATTCTGACCAATAGGATCGCGATAGGTCGTTTGTGCGGAGTACCACGTTTCCGGTGTAACGTCTCTAAGTTACTAGGACTGTTCGTTGTTACAACACCCCGGAAACGAGGCAAGATAGAAGGTGTGCGATGATTAGTCCTGGTCAAGTCGCAGATTATTGGTCACTGCATTTGTTTGATCTTGATTGGCTAAAACTATACAGATCATCGGCAGATTTTTACTGATCGCCAAAGAACTCAAATCCTACTGATTGGCCCTCACCGATGGACTACCGATGAACAATTCGATCGGTAAGCCCTACCGACCAGATAACCCTTCTAGTCTGAATACACCTTTACAATCTGTCGTGAAATACACTCATCGCGCTATGTCTTCAGAATGCTGTGAAACTGAGATCTCGTAGTCGACGTGTCTAGCCAATTCTAATCACAAGCCAATCTATTTTGTAGTGCAAACACAAGTTTTGTATAAAGAATTAAAAAAGATAAGAACAATACGCCCATCCAAGTGAGCCACAGCTGTCATTTTTTAAATCTTTTGTCATAGATGTGTGCCAAATATCAGATTTTCATGGATCGCTTTATAAGCTTACATATTGCTTAGAAACCTAGCTCATGGGAGAATTATAGCCTGCAAAATAAATAAAGTGTTCTCAATCTTGATTGTTTTTGAAAGCAGACTAACGTAGAATGTGAGCAGAGAACATTCAGTGCGGAACATGATACCCCAGTACCTCCAGAACCCGGTACTCTTACCTCCGAAATCGAATACCCGATATCCCGATACAGTTTGCGAAACATGCTCTCTTCATTAGTTTCGAGCTCTGACAGATGTACACACACAACTTGCTGTTGGTCGCAGTGCAACAAAGACCGCAGCTGATTGCAGTCTGGGCAGGGTTGGTATGTCCAGGATCAGCTCCACTCTACCAGAATCCCCGTTGATGCAATGTGAAGCATGAGCTACAAGACTGAACGACTGGTTCTAAGAGGTTGGGGGTCAGTGAACCTAAGCCATTTGCTTGCACATCAGCCGCTGAAACTTGGCTACAACTATGGAGAGATCTTGACCCTTATGTATTTTATGTAACTTTAATTAATAAATGTGACTTTGTGCAGACGAGTCACAGACCTGCACGATAGGGATTTGGAGGAATAAATGCAAATGAAAAATGTTTATCGCTTTAGTTCTTTGCAAGGTTCAACCATCGACTATTTGATGTAAGAGGATATCCCTTGTTACATTTTCAAGATCATCCAGAGTTAAGTGAGCCTCTCACTCCAAATTGCTAGCATGGTTTCGAAACATCACGGTAGAAATAATGGGGGTGCCAACCATTGGTCGCCACGAATGAGGATCCTTAGTTTGAAGAGCTTGAATGTGTAATTAGAGTGGTTTTCCCTTTTTCAATATGGCTGCATTGTGATGACTAACAAAATGGCATGGAAAGTCCCCAATTCAATTGAAAGTGTTCATTAATTTTATTGATGATCTTGACACTTAACTCTGGATGATCTTGAAAATGTAACAACGGATATCCTCTTGGTTTTGAGATACGGCTATCCTAGCCGCCACTATTTCCCTACCGCTGCATATTGTCATTTAGTGACTGTGACTATGTCACTGTGTTACTGAACTATATTTCCGTGCTTATAAAGGCACAGATTGACTAGATTGGTTAAAGTTTTCAGGGAGTACTACTTTTAGGAGGTATCGGGCACTGAGATATAGGGTTTTGGAAGTATCTATTTTTGAAGGCGTCCTTGTATCTGGGGTATACTGGGTTTCGGGGTACAAGTATTCAGTTTCACGCTACTCCACCTTATTCCTGTTACCTAGGTATATGATTTTCCTAACTGTAATAACTTCTAGGCTTTCCATTGCAACATGGTAATGCGGTTTCCCAGAAAAAAATACATATATGAATTTAAATACCACATACAATTCGGTTTCATTTCCGGTCTTGTACCGGGCATTTTTATTCATTTCACGCCATCCCGCTTTTTTGCTCGGTCAATGTGGAAACCTCCACCAGAGTGATGCTAACCATGAAAATACTCTATATGTTGGTCATGAAATATTTAAGGTTAGATACATTTGTATGGTATCACTCACCCTACAGCAACAGGATTGGATAGTCTACCATAAAGTGAGCACAAAGTTGAAACATGATGAACAAAGCACAGCTTATCTGTGGAACAGAAGCAAAATATAGTTATTTAGTTATTTTATCATTAGAAAAAGCCTGTACGTTTGAGCAATATGTTGTTCAATCTACAGAATGTCTGCAATTTGCGTAATGTTACAGTAGGGATTTATATCATATACGCTGAATAAACTCGTATTAGCCAGGTCACAAATCACAACCGATTTGGTGATGAATCGTTGTAGTTGACAGCGAAGCTTGTTTTAACCTCTCACTCGAGTCCTGATTTTGAATCTTTTACTTCCGCCAAATGAGTCAACCCAATCATTCTTGAAGTAGTAGACAACGAAAGCAATGACTCCTACTAAGCAGAGTAGTGCTAACACCACACTAACAATGATTTTTCTTTTTGATTTTCGTCGTTCTGTCTGAAACACCAAGTGGAGCGTTGCTGCACACAATTCGGCACAAGGTAAAAGCAATTGACCAAATACGCATTGGTGATGGGAGGGAAACATCAAACACAAAATAAGGATGACCAACAAGATGAATGGAGGACACAATTAAAGGAAGTAGATGTATCTAGATGCATCAGTGACATGTCATAGGGTGCATCAAGACCGAGCTTAAACTATGAGAAGTCGACCCTTATCCCTGGAAGCTTCCCATACTGGCTTCAGTTTTAATACTTTTTTATGTCAGTGTCTGCTGTAATTTTTCTTTTGTTTTTCAGCAGCATATTCTATTGTCAAATTGCAGTCATTAATATACCATACTGCTGTACTCTACACGCATCCATGAACAAAGCTCTTGTCAAAATTACAAAACCCATATACGTGTAAGTCAATTCAAGATGATAAAGAAGAATGATTACTTGTACAGGAGAAGTATCGGGATCACTGTCAGGGCGTGATGACGGCGCCAAGATATAGCACTCTCCATTCTCTGTATAGATTATGACTGCAGCAGGGGGGGGGGGGGTGAGGGGGGGTGATGTTTG
>Ga0224511_10003176_pt1 | contig 11652 bp, 8 predicted proteins | sample SF_May12_sed_USG_2_FD_169988 | JGI IMG/M metagenome (GOLD analysis project Ga0224511, IMG submission 169988) | Sediment microbial communities from San Francisco Bay, California, United States - SF_May12_sed_USGS_8_1 | ecosystem: Environmental > Aquatic > Marine > Sediment | place: USA...
TTTGGACGGGCATCATTCCAGTATAGTGGTTCATATTTATTTTAAGTTTCATGAAATTCTACTGGCTAGTTACTGAGAAAACGCAGGTGACGGACGGACGGAAGGACGGACGGACGGAAGGACGGACAACGCCATTTCAATATCCCCCTCCCTATTTCATAGGCGGGGGATAAAAAGCTAGAAACTATTCCACTATACATGTATACTTACAAACACACAGGCCTGAGTGAAGTCTCCATAACTTGGAAATATATTGCCTCTCCCTGCAAGGTTATTGGCTGTGTACGATATACTCGTTTCACTCCCGTACTGGGAACTAAAGTCTGTCACTTCTAGGGCATTCAATGTCACCATGTTTGGATAAGGTATCATCCGTTTAAACTTGTCAACAAGTGAGTTTTCTTCTTTGTTATCATCCAACTGTTCATCTTTCTCAGTTTTCCGCCTCCCAAGCATTTGCTTCACTCTTTTGAGCATTCTGAAAGGGAATACATATGTAATGACATTGTATCACCCAATATAGCTTACTCACTTACTTACCTAATCATCTTTGCCCCATGTAGGGCATAGGTCATCACCACTTTGTGCCAATTTTACCGGTTGTGAACTCAGCATTTTCTTTTAATTTGTTTCGGATGTCGGAGACTTTGTACCACTGCACTATATAGAATCGGATGTATAGGGAATTATTTTTGCACTTATTGAGTACCCACTAACGAGGTCATTAATATGCAATAGACAAGTAATTGATGAATAATAACAGAAGATTGGTGTTAAAACTACAAGTTACACCAGGTGCACAGTTTTATTAAATTTATGTATTCTTTAAACAATACTGGCGGTCTTTATAATTATGGACAGCAAGAATGTTAAATAAGAGCACCAGCAAATGGTAAGAGATCTCCTGGCATGAGATTGTAGTGGTACAAAGTCTCCATAATTCCTTTATTCCAGGCCAAGAAACAGCTATTGATATCCCAGCCACAAAACCACCCAAATTCTTATTTTGTGGCTACACCTGAATAAATAATTTGTAACCTTGATACCCAGCACCACTTGGCAGTATTGTATTTCTACAATTGAGCGAATAAATGACCATTATACGATTCTAGAACTTTATTCATATATTATATTACCGGTATTACCTTACCAGTAATTACGTGGCAACTTCGCCGGTAAAGCATGGAATAAATATTGAAAAGTACACCCTGTTACAACTATATTATCACATTGAATTTAGATGTTGTTTATGCCTAAAAGTCTATCTTCTTCCTCTGATGGTCTTCAGAATCTTTCTCTCGTCTACGTTTAGTCTGTACTTCCGGAATCCCGTACAGTTTTGTAGCGGCATAAAAGTACCGAATAGCCTATGAAATCCGTCCATACAACAGCAATAAATGCTCATCCATGTTAGATGTATGGTCGGAGGACAAGACATTGTTATAATGTGTATTCAGGGTTACCCATTTTTTAACATCTATTTGCAATATGCCTTTATATGGACAGTGGATTGAAAATCTACTGGTGCAGAAATTGCATGGTTTGAAAACTTCTCTTGGATTAATGGTCTGAATTACTTTTATTTGATAAAACAGATTGAACTTTGAACTAGAATCAAGAAATGTTTTGAAAAATCCAGCAAGTGATTTATTAACTCATAGAGAAATTAAGAGAATTCGTTTCTAAAACAAGAAAAGCAAAGTTCTGCTGTGCTGAAAAAGTGAAATGGTAAACTAAATAAGGAAATTACTAAAAATTGATAAATTGTGCTTGAAGTACAACTAAAACGATAAAAAGTTAAAGAACATAATAAAATATAAAGTGCTTTTTACTTAAATGTATCTTCCAAACCAATGCCACTTGTAAAAACGTCAAATACACGAGGAATTCATGGCATTTTTAGCCCTGCAACTTTTGCCAAAAAAATAGCTCTGCATGCTATTCCACATTTGCGAGTAATGTGTTTGAAACTGTAGCACTGTGGTCAGTATATATAGTTATATACAGAATCTTATTAATAAGTTTTCTTAATACAAACTGATTCAATTTGTTTTGTTAAAACATATTTTATGGGGGGGTTTTATATTTGAATTCGAAACAACGCTCTACCCTAAACTGAAAGTAAAACCGAAAGTAGAAAGTGGCTGGCTGCACTTTTGTTCTGAGTGACTTGTTTTGAAGGTTTAAACACTTGTTCCGGCATCGTACATCTTTTGAATAATCTGCACGCTCTCCATAAATGATTCTTTTATCAAGAACTTAAAACTTGTAGCTTCTTGAATATTGTACAAAACAGTGAATCATGTACAATATACATGTTGCCTTGTTACTTAATAGTAAATTGTACATGATCATGTACAGTAGACCTAAATTATGACCCTGTGCTGTCTTCTACAAAAACGACACCTCCTATCTTTCTGTCATTCTAATTTTTGACACGCTGTCTGTTTACATTTGATGAAGCACAAACAATAGAGAACTGTTCCTTTATTTTAATAATATTCTGAGTTATCATGGCAAATTATAAAGTTACACAAAATGTTGGAATTATAGAGCTTGACAATCCTCCAGTCAATGCTCTTGGGTAAGTTTGTACTGGCTTGCATAATTTAGGCACTCATTCATTGGTTATTTTTTCCTTTATTGCATATATTATTATCTCTTACCATCTTGCAAAGTTCTCGTCCAAATTCAGCATTAAAGTTTAAAGTCACAGACAAGGTAGCAGACGTGTTAGCATGTAGTGTGGCTCTTATTAAACTAGATCTATCATCATCATCATCATCATCATCATCATCATCATCATCATCATCATCATCATCATCCATCATCATCCATCATCATCATCATCATTATTGTTATCCTTATCCTCATCATCAATTTTTTCTTGAAATTAAACAATTGTCACTTCATTCCAAAGCACTAAAAGGTATACTCAGTATGGCATAGCCTATGATTCAGACTTTGAAAAAGAACCTCCATAAATTTAGTTGATGCAATATTTTACGAAAATATAAGTAGTGTAATATATGATTTTACTATCGTGACAGGTACAAAGTGAGAGCTGGTATCTACAAGTATCTGAAGGAGGCAGAGTATGATGCAGAAGTTAAAGCTGTTGTTGTCGTGGGAAAGGGCGGTAAATTCTGTGCCGGGGCAGATATTAAGGAGTTTGATGGAGGAAAAAGTGGTGTGTGTACTTCTGATTGTTTTATACTTTGTCAACATTTTTTATTTTATTAAATGTGAAATAGGATTTTAGAGTAATTACAGTTGTTTTTTTGTTATTTTTTGTGTGCCATTTGTCTTTACCTTAAAGCATAAATATATACATTTATATTACAAATTATTTCAATAAAACCATATATGACTTATTTTTGAAATAGATCTACATGACTGTATGACTTTGTAAAAAATGTTTACATGTGATACATGTATGAAACTGGTTTAAAAAGTAAATTGACGTCATATACAATAATCTAATTTAAAATTCAAATGACAGTAAATAACAGTAATAGCTCTGCACTGGGAATGAGTAACAACTTAATAACTAAGGTAGCGTAATATGTAAGATGCTATTCTAGGCCCCTGGATCACTGAGATCGGTGACTTCCTGGACAAGATGAAGAAGCCAGTGGTGGCGGCCATCGAGGGTATCGCGCTCGGTGGGGGTCTGGAGGTGGCGCTCTTCTGCCACTACAGGATTGCCACAAAATCTGCCAAGTATGGCAGCAGTTTATGTGTTTGTTTGCCCTTTACCAATCAACTCTTGATCAAACTTGTAGATTTTTATTTGTTTGGGAATTTAAGTGGATATAAATATATATTTTCTGCTCAGGCTTTCAAGCTCTCTATTTTTGTGAAGGAAGAAAACATCTTTAAATAGACAATCAGTGGAAGGACTGTTATAGAGGCAGAAATGCCTCAGTGTTATTTTGCCATGATGTTGCAATTGCACAGTATAAAAACAAACATTACATAAGTATTTAAAACATTTGATATTTTTCATGGTGGCATATTTACTTGATGTTGACATACATAACTACATGTAACATGCTAAAAGGGTGCATGAAAGCAGGAAATTAAGACAACCACATTTTTTCTCTTTCCTCCAGAGTGGGCCAGCCCGAGGTGAACATAGGTTTGATCCCCGGTGGTGGGGGAACCGTGCGACTCCCGCGCGCCACGAGCCTCCAGAACGCCCTGGAGATAATCACCACGGGCAACCCTGTATCCGCACCTGCAGCACTGAAGATGGGCATCGTTGACAAGGTCACTGTGAAATCAATAATACTCATTGGACATTTAATGTCTTGTATTTCGCGGGTAGAGCAATCCACGGATTTAAGATCCCCAGGAAATACTTACTCACTAAAATTAATATTGCATATAATTTGAAATCCACGTCCACGAACATGTCCAATGTCGTCAAACCACTAAATTTCCGGACCTCAAAATTAAATGATTTCACAGTATTAAATTTTTAACAACTTTTCCCATTTGCATTCTTGTATCACTGTCGAATAAGTTTTATAGGTAAAATAAAGTCTGGGTGTCTAATTCCTTATTGAGAGTCAAAAACGTTCATCAAATTTTATTGTTTATTGCATATATAAATACCAGAAGGTCAAAGACATATGCGGCAATTTTACAATATCTATATATACAAATGGCTGATGGTAATTTACATCTTTATTGTCATCCTATTAATGTATACATTTTGAAAAATAACTTTGTTGCATAGTGTTCTTTTTTTAACTGTTAAAACACCTGTTTAAGATAATATGTACTTAATGTAAGCTGTTTCCATTTAAACATAAATTAAAAATATATTGTCCTCATGTTTGACTGCTGCATTTGTCTCTCAGGTGGTTGAAGGTGATATCCTACAGGAGGGAATCAAGTTTGCTCTGTCCAAGGCCCACATAGACACCAGTCTGGTGTGCCTGCGCAACCGACCAGTCAGGGTTGAGGGAGGGGAGTTAAACGCAGTGGAGGAAGGTAAGCAGCTGAGTTGTCTCCCCTGAGATATGGAAAATCTGAGGTCTATTCTTTGTTATGACTGTTAAATACTGGCTACAAACAACTGCAACCCCATCTTAAATGTATTTATTTTTTAAGGTTTCATGTTGTTTAAAGGTATTACTCATGGGGGGTTCTATACCTATATTAACTTAGGAATCCTATCATTATGCACTGAGCCGTTACATGGCACACGCTGCATGAGGATCTCATGCTCCTTGTGTAAAGTACCACAGGCCATTTAATGAATCAGTGATGTATACAGGTATTGATTGCGAGTACAACTCACACCTTTTAACTACATTTCATCTCACTTTAAAGATGCTAATACCCTTATAATCAGTCACAAATCTTGCAAAATGTTAAGTATACTAAATAAATTAACATTGCAAAAGGATTTGCAAAATATTGTGACAAATAATGTGTTTATGTACAAAAAAAATAAAAACACAACAACAACAAAACAAAAAATAAAACCTAAAAACCCTTGCCGGAGCCGGGAATTGAACCCAGGACCTCTTGTACCCAAAGCGGATGCGTTATCACTGCACCACCGAGTCAACTAAGAGTATCAATTATTAACAAGCTATTTACTGTTTCGAATGGGTCGAAACATATATATACAAAGCCGAGTTTGCAGGCCAGACATTTTCAACAAATTCTTTTTTTCTCTCATATTTTTACATGCATGAATATCTATATTTGGCAGTTTCTCATATTTACAGGAGTAGGTTTCACTGCTTAAATATGGTTAAAATGTAAGATGTAAACAATTCTGACCTAAAAGATACAGGCATAGCATCTTTAAATTATCCACTAATCCTTACACATGCTACATTGCTGTGACAGTTAGAATTTCATAGCAAAGTTCATCTAAAGTTCACCATTGAGTAATACCTTTAAAATCCCATTAATAATCTTATATTAATAATAAATATGTCAATGTTGATGACTTACATTATTTCTGTGCTATAATGCAATCAGCACATATATTGAATTTGAAAGTATGAAGTTGAAGTTGAAGATTTACCAGTAATGGTTTGAAATAAAGATAAAGATTAACCTGTTTGTAGTTAGCTTGACTCTTACCTTGATCATATTTTTGTTATACATGTAATGCATATTTTATGCCTCTGGTAATGTTGTATCTTGTAGCTGCAATGACGAAAGTGAAGACAAAGTACAGAGGCTACATGGCACCTGTGGTAAGGACTGCGCTTATCGAAAACAGCTTTGTTATAACGTTGATTAGGAAATGTATTGATTATATATTTATTATAAATTTATTATATTTATTGTTAAAAATAATTTAACTTTATCTAAGATTTGTTTTTACACAACAATGCTTTATGAAAAAGTGTTTACATAATTTACTAACCTATGTTAAAAAAAGAGCCTAGGAATCTGAACTAAACATAAGCCAGAGTAAACACACATTTCAACAGTTACTGTAATTGCATATCCCCCTTGACTTGTCTCCCCTTGTTTTCCCATGGTGCAGTTCTGTGTGAGGGCTGTGATTGGTGCAGCCCGGTTGCCATACCAACAGGCCATCGAGAATGAGAGGGAGTTGTTCCTCACACTCCGGGAATCCGGCCAGTCGCAGGCCATGAGATACGCGTTCTTCGCTGAGAGGCAGATAGCCAGAGTGAGTGCTACAGTTGTTGTGCTCATTGTGCTATTTTTTTCACTTTTTGAGGCAAAGCTGTACAGAAGGCTTTGATACATGTAGGTAGAGTAAACAATATTATTTTTAAATCATTTAAAATGAGAATTTTATTTCTAAGCCGTTAAGGTTTTAAGCTTCTTTTTTTGTCTTCTTGTATTTCTTTGTCTGTACATTTGTGTATTTGGATTCTGTAGGTAGTTAGGAAAAACAGATTATTTATCTTAGGGTTGAAATCACAACTACATGTAAGTTATAAGACATCCAGGCCACTCCTTGTTATGAAGTGTGGCAACAATAGGTGGACTGACCCCATTCTTGGTTTTGTGTCAAAGTTATTTGCTTTGATAATGTCACAGTGTATGTTTGTAACCCAACAGATAAATTAGATAATATTAAGTCAGGCCAGGGTAGCTCTGTTGGTGGAGCACTTGGCTTGCAAGCAGAGAGTTGAAGGTTTGATCCCCATTTCGTGTCAATTCATTTTTTTACCCGTGATACAACATGGATATGTATGCAGTGGGAGTTGATTTTAAAGTGCCTGGGTAGCTCCGTTGATGGAGCACCTGACTTGCAAGCAGAAAGTTGAAGGTTTGATCCCCATCTAGTGTCAATTCCTTTTCTCCCCCTGTAAAACAACATGGCCGTGTTTGCAGTGGGAGTTGCCATCAGGGGGGAACTACAGGACATCCCAGCCCCTGCCTGTACAGACGGCCGGTGTTATAGGTGCAGGAACCATGGGTGGGGGGATCGCCCTGTGTCTTATCACGTCCGGCATTCCCTGTGTGCTGGTGGAACAGAGCAAGCAGGTTAGGTGTTTGTTTCTAGTTATGATGTAGGTACATATAATTGTTTACATTAAAAAAAGTAGTGTTATTTGCTTATTGCGAATGTATAACAACTTTTCTTCTTTTAGCGAAATTTGCTTAAAATGTTAAGGAGTAAAATATATATTTGCAAGCCAGACTTTAAATTATTTTACCTCTAATTAAATATGTTAAAAATGTTCTGTCTGCATCTGCGTTAAAGTGTCTTTCTACAGTTCTGACTAAAATATCAAAAGCCTGATAACTACATATAATTAGCATGACTGTACATTAAGTTATGAATAAGTATTAAAAAAGTATTTTATTATTTTAAATGCTTTATACAAATACCATACTAGATTATGTAACACAATTGTTGATCTTGAACAAAACAGTGAATATAGCTTTTCAATAAAAGGATTGATGCTGTTGGTATAAATACCGGAATGCCGGAATGCCGAAATGCAAGAATGCCCCTGTAGTATCAAAATGCCCTTGATTGGGGAGGAATAACCGTAATGCCCATACAGTAGAATTATTAATTAATATCATTTATCGAGCATTCAGGCTTTTCGGCATTGTGAAATCAAGGGCTTTATCCCTTGACTGATGTTGAATCACCATAATGCCCCTTCAATAGCAGGATTGTTGTACAGAAATTGTTCAAGATACCGTTATCTAATACTGTTATACAATGGGCAAACAAATATTGTGTTCAATATATATCTCACAATAACATAACTGCCCACTTTAGTACCTGGAGAAGGGCCTGGGGATCATGAAGGCCCAGCTTGCGGGGACAGTGAGGCTGGGGAAGATGACAGAAGAACGGGCCAAACACTGCTGGACCCTGCTCACACCCTCCACCGACCTCGCTGACCTCAAATCTGTGGACTTGGTATAGTAATTGACCTATCGACAGCCTGACCAAAATGGCGTCTTGACGGACCAGCTTTGTCGGGCCATCTATTGTATTCACTTGTCAAGCATGCCTATGCAAATCGCTATAGCCAGCACCTAGTCCGATAATTGGTCAGTAATATAATAATGGAGCGATATGGCTTTCATATTATAATACATGTAAGTATTTAGTGAAGTGATGAGTAAATTATGTAGACCAGGACAGAAGGGCAGGCTGTCGATAGGTCAAAACTGCAGTTATTGTAAACTGTTATATTATACTGTACTATGTAAGGTCTTAATTGAATTTGATTGCAAATGCGAGAGTGACACAAACATTGCCAATATAAAAATATGTTATTACATCATTAGTTTTGTATTGTTCCTCAAATTTTATCATTTAGTAGACATTTACATAATACAAGCTTTGAATTCAGCACAAATATTATATCTACATACACATTTGCATTAATTCAGTATATCAGTTACATAATCAATGTATCAGTGAATTAATCCATCAATCAACCAATCAGTGAATCGCTCACTGTGACTGACAGGTGATAGAGGTCAATTAATCCAACAATCAACCAATCAGTGAATCGCTTGCTGTGACTGACAGGTGATAGAGGTCAATTAATCCATCAATTAACCAATCAGTGAATCGCTCACTGTGACTGACAGGTGATAGAGGTCAATTAATCCATCAATCAACCAATCAGTGAATCGCTGTGACTGGCAGGTGATAGAGGCGGTGTACGAGGACTTGAAGCTAAAGCGTGAGATCTTCTCCAAGCTGGACGACCTGTGTAAACCTGCCGCCATACTGTGTACCAACACTTCCACCCTGGACATCGACTTGGTCAGTCATTTTATTATTTTAAATGAACTTGTTGAATTTTTTTTTACAAAGGTACATGTTCTTTGTCTTCTAATTTGCGCAGTTGTTGAATTTGTGTCATTAATTTCTTCAATGACTTGCTGTTAAAAAGCAGGACCTATTTTTATAATCTCATTCATGAACTGCTAAATTTTTCTCATAATAATGATGTGCAGAACATATAAATCTGTTTATTCATGACATTTAGGAGTTCTCTTACAAAACACATCTCTTTAAATACTTTCACAGATACATTGAAAAGGTAATGTTGCAATGTTATCAAGGTACAGTTATTAGGAGCTATAAGTAAGCATTGTAAAATATGGCCAAGTTCTGTTGTACAATTCTTTGTTAAAAGTCATGTCTGCAAACTCTGAGTGGGTGATGTATATACAGTCAAACCTGTGTTAGCGGTTACCTCTATGAAGCAACCAACCTGTCTTAAGCAGCCAAACAAAATGTTCCCAAATGTAAAATTTGTACTGATATTCACCTCAGCCACCTGCCTTAAGCAGCCACTTTTTGTGTTTCCCTTGTGTGGCTGCTTAACACAGGTTTGACTGTATACAGTACATACTGCACCAAATCTCAAATAAGTGATTATGGTGTCCAGATAGCAAAGCTGTTAAAAGCAGGAGATATTTTTATAAACTCAGTCATGAACTGCCATAATATTTTTATCATCATGATGTGCAAATGAATTTACTTTTGTGATGAGTATGCTTTGTTGTACCATTATGCCAAATTCGGTGCTTTAATCACCTTTTCCACATCAAAAACCTTTAACAAGCAGAGTATCATTTGTATCAATGTTAAATATTTTTTATACCCATGATGAGTAGTTCTCAACTCAAACATTGATTATCTATAATGTTGACCAGATAGCGTCGGTCACGAAGAGAGCGGACAAGGTGGTGGGGACGCACTTCTTCTCGCCGTCGTACATCATGAAGCTGCTGGAGAACATCTACGGCACGCACACCTCCACGGAGACCGTGGCTACCGTCATGGACCTCGGCAGGAAGATCAAGAAGGTTCACACTTTAGCACATGTTTTCATGGGTGTCAGTTTTAGCACGTGTTTTCATGGGTGTCAGTTTTAGCACATGTTATCATGGGTGTCAGTTTTAGCACATGTTATCATGGGTGTCAGTTTTAGCACATGTTTTCATGGGTGTCATTGATTGCATAATTTATTGATCATTATACATTTTACATTGTACTTAAAGATTCTGTTTGTTTATAATTAAATATTGTTGAACTGAATCATCATCTTGCAAATTGTTGTGTTTTGTTCAAGTTAGTTTTACTTCTGTACAGTATTGTACTTGGAAAAAGAGGTTTATATGCCACACTATGGAAGCTAATAAGATTTAGAACTATATGCGTTTTTGCGATAGGATTTTGTGCCTTCAAATCAAGCCAGTATTATAAAATAAGTTTTATGAGGCTTTCTGCATAATAGTCATTTAGCACACTAAGGTTGCTCATGTAAATAACTAAACTAGTAATATAATTTTGGAAAAAATGAAAACATGCAAGTGCAATGCACACAAATTTCGGTCTACATGTAAGTTTTGTAGTGTAGTTTTGTTTCATTTATATTTTGTAATTTTCATTCACTGACATTCTAACTGTAAGGGTTGTGTCACTGTGGCAGGTACCAGTTCTGCAATGCACACAAGTGTAGGTCATAATTAAGTAGTTTTCTTTATTTTCCTTAACTGACATATAGAACTGTAGGGGTTGTGTCACTGTGACAGGTGCCAGTCCTGGTGGGGTCATGTACGGGGTTTGTGGCCAACCGGATGGGAGGACCATACAATGCCGAGGCAGGTGGTCTAGCCATGCAGTTGTTACATATCATTATCATTATTTATAAACTTCATGGATTTTATCTAGAATAAGCGAACATCTTTCTTTTAAAAAAAATGTACTAATTTGTTTCGAAATCAATTTGTTATAGTATTTGTTACTGTTACCATAATATGCATAACTAAATTAAAGAAATTTTCTTTTAAGGTCATTTTACAATATGGACAAGTATTTCAGATTCATATAGTATATATGCCATATATACATTGTATTCGACTGCTTATTTCATATTATCATCCTCTTCTCCCTCCAGGCCCTGTTCCTGGTGGAGGAAGGGGCGACCCCAATGGAGGTGGACCAGGCGCTGATGGACTTTGGTATGCCCATGGGCCGGTTCCCTGTGGGCGACCTTGCAGGTAGGGGGACCAGGCGCTGATGGACTTTGGTATGCCCATGGGCCGGTTTCCTGTGGGCGACCTTGCAGGTAGGGGGACCAAGCGCTGATGGACTTTGGTATGCCCATGGGCCGGTTTCCTGTGGGCGACCTTGCAGGTAGGGGGACCAGG
>Ga0224511_10003177_pt1 | contig 11652 bp, 19 predicted proteins | sample SF_May12_sed_USG_2_FD_169988 | JGI IMG/M metagenome (GOLD analysis project Ga0224511, IMG submission 169988) | Sediment microbial communities from San Francisco Bay, California, United States - SF_May12_sed_USGS_8_1 | ecosystem: Environmental > Aquatic > Marine > Sediment | place: USA...
TGGTAGATTTAGGGTGTTTCTATGTCATGTGCATAGGTTGGCTGTCAGCAACAGCTATTTCCGGTTGACACTCCACATCTGAGGCCATCCACATTTCAGTGCCTTGCAATTGGCTAGGTGTCCCATCATACTGGTATGCCATCCAGGAATGCTAGTGGATCCATACCATTGATGACATCATCTACAATAAGAGGTCATTTCTTAGGTTTTATCATTCCTCGAGCAAATAGCAAACTTACATGTATGGTACCTCCTTATGTTGCCGGAAGGCGCAACAAATCCGATGTACGGGTACAGCTTGCAAGGAGACCTCTGGCAATATAGTGCAAACAATTAAACATGATAATCAGTAGATCGTTAAAAACAGTGGTGATTGATAGACTGCACAACAGAAGTTTAATTACCAGACGGCACCTACAGCAATGTACTACTCACCCACATCACATTTCCTAACAGTCTTCTTTTTTGACGATGTGGTCCCCCGACATGCTTCCTCTGCCATCATTCGTATAAATAGCTCCTGGGAAAATACAAGATTCACTTATGGAGATAATAACAATCAAGGGACAGCTGAGTGCTGTTTCGCTTTCAGACTTGTGTTTGCCAGTTATTTATGACTGTTGACAATTGACTTAAGAGTTGTCCCTGCTGCTCATAAACTCAGAGTCCGCTCTAGCTAGTAATAGCTAAGTGCCAGTAGAGTAAGACTAAGAGTAAGAGAGCCTAAGCGCGCAACTGGAATGAAATTACAAACTGCAGCCAATTGTTTGTGCAGATTTATACTAGAGTCTAGACTGGTAGTAGTGCAGTATCGGTAGTTATACTATAGTCTATTCCAGTTCTATAGTAACTTACACAGTTAGAGTTACTAACTTAGTTACTTAGGTTAGTAGTATTAGTAACTAACCGTTGCTTTGGTGATGAGGAACGTGGCATCGGTACTGCACATGATAACGTCTGGATCTGTTTTAATGATCGACTTTATTTTACTGATTGGTATCTGCAATATCCTTTCACCCTTCGAGCTCGGACCACTTTTGGAAGATCCGGCTTCCGCGTCCGTCTTCTGTGGTCCACTATCAAGTGACTCAGGCCCTGGGTGTTCATCATGATCATGATCATCACGATTACCATCAGCCTCAGGGTCAATCTCAATGTCGTCAATCTGATGTTGATCGTCTATTTCATTATCTGAACTTTCAACTTCGTCATCCAACACATCAATCGGCTCCTCATCATCCAATTCATTCACATCTAGTCTCACACTATCGCCCAGTGCTCTTGAAATAACTTCCTGTTCTTTTCCCTTGAAATCAATTTCAGTTTCCATGTTAGTTGATCATTCCGTTCTACGTTCCCGCCATATGTGACGCTGCAATATCATTATGTTGTGACTATATTCTTTTCAATGAGATGTTTTGTTTTTTGCTATAAGTATGCCATTATTAACTATGAGTTAAAGGTTATATAATTTTCTACCATTTGATTTATTTGCATTGAATTGTATTCGTTTGTCGAAACCTTGTTATCACGGGGGATGTTTACTTACTTGACATTCAAAACTCTCTAATGATTGGCTGCGGCGTCTGCGAGAGCTGTCGAGAGCCTGCGCCTAGCAACAGTCAACAACGCCATGTATCACTTGGAGTCGTTGGAGATTTAACAGGTGAAAACTGACAGAACATTTTTATTTAAAACATCACTAAGAGGAGAACAGGGGCGTGTTAGCCGAAAACAGAACAATGGCCTCTGCAGCCGAATTAGAGTTGGGCGATGCCCGTGTGGAGTTTATGGCTGATTATGTTCTCAAGACGATGAGAATCAAAGGCGACAAATGGATGAAAATGTACAACGTCGATGAGAACAAGATGATGTTCATGGAATTCTTTGAGAAGGCGGATCATATGGTTATGGTGATCCAAGCCGTGGGAGGAGGTGGCATTCAGGTTCAGTATGACTGGCCAACCAATTTGAGAAACAAGGCCTGTTACTTTGTCCGTAAAGGCAAAGATCTGATCACCAAAGACGCCAACCTTAGGAATGTCCTGTACTATGGAGATCTTTCATATGCTCCTTTGGAACAGCTGTCAGCCTTCGTTGATGAGGTATGTTCTCTTTTATTGGCCTAATCTTACAGTCATATTCTCTGTTAGTCTTGTGTTGCTCTCATTGACATGTTGTGATATTAAACTTAAGGAGTTAGTATAACACATTATTATTCTTTATTGTGCCGATGATGTAGGTTCTCGTTCCTCTTCTCTCTAATGAGAAGAATCATGAACAGTGGCCAGCGGTGGTCTCGCAAGATGTCAAACGACATGTGCATACTCTAAAGAGTAATGTTTATGTGGTATCTGGACAAGTGAAAGGCAAAACGCTGTTGCCGCTTCCTGTGGGAACTGAGCGAGTTGGGGAAGACTTTGATGCCGAAGGCAGAAGGTAAAATCCCATTTGTTTCTTTTTTCCCCTTCACAGGCTAAAGCGAGTCAGAAGAAAATGGCGTCAATCTGCTGACTGCTAATTCTTACTGGGTTACCATGAAAAGAAATTTAATGAAACTGCGCAGCATTTCCATTGTGTCTCTTTGTTCAAATGTCTAAAGCGCTTATGCCCCATTCATGCGTTATTGTTTGTCTCAATGCTACCACTCTTTTCTGTTTGTTCTTACCGGCATGACCGAGCACTTTCGCATTTCAGTTTCATAACAGAAATTTTCTCTGTAGCAGTGATGGGAATGGCTACGATCGACAGCTCATTCACGCGATTGAATCAGTCATCATTGACTGGTCTCATCAAATCCGAGACGTGCTAAAAAGAGACTCGGCCCAACCACTGATTGAAGGCCTTAACCCGATCCCCCGAGTGGAAATTGATTTCTGGAAGTCTAAGGCTGAGAACCTTGAGTGCATCTATGACCAACTCCGAAACCCCAAGGTTTGTTCCACATTTTATGGCCATCTTGACCCCGTAATGTTATCCGATGTATTTACTTAAATAATGTCTACAGCAGATAGTAATCATGCTTGTGCGATATTTCAGGTTAGAAAAATGGCTGAGCTTCTAGAAAAGACAAACAGCTCCTACTATCCAAGCTTCAAATCTATCTTCCATGACACTGTGCAAGCTCTGACTGAAGCACAGGACATTAACCTTTATCTGAAACCTCTGGCCACTCACTTCGAAGATCTGGAGCAGGTATATTATAGTCAAGCCTTCTGTAATTTTGTCAGTATAATGGATATACATATTTTTATTCTGTGAACGTACTGACAGATATGTTCCATCCGATTCTTTTCTTGACAGGCCGAATTTGATGAATGCATCCCGACACTGGCACCCATGATGCACTGCATTTGTCTGAGCTGGGTGCACAGCAAATTCTACAGTACACCAGCGAGGATCATTGTTCTTCTACAAGAGCTCTGTAACCTATTTATTCAACAGGTTAGTGCATTCTTCCTATTTCAGTAACAAATTGCCAAATTGCTAAAACGAACATTCCTGAACAAAAAGTGAAACTTCATGAACTTTATGAACTTCATGCTGATCTTATAGGCCTACACCTACCTTGGAGCATCCAATGACTTGTTCCAAGGAGAGCTGGAAGAGGTGGTTCTCAAGGTATCCAGCTGTCTGAAAACGCTCAAGGCTTATCGCGCAACTTATGAGGAGCACAAGGCTAAACTGCCTTCCTATTACAAAGAGGGAGAGACCGTGAAGGAATGGGAGTTCGCTGCGCCGCTTGTTTTTGCGCGGTATGACAAGTTCTGCGACCGAGTCAAAACACTGCAGGTAGGAACGTAGAATGACGCACAATGAATAGGAAACTGCTCTGAACAAATTCATGAACCTTAGTCATGCCCACTCTTCTGAATTGCAGGATTTGCTCCACACCGCCAATGAATTCATGAAGCTAGAGAAAATTGAGTTTGGTGGCATCAAGGGAAAGCAGCTTTCTGCTCAGGTGGAAGGAATGTTTGTTGAGTTCCAGGCACTTTATAAGGTGTTTGGTGAAAAATCCTATGATGCGCTTGATCTCAATGAGCAGGAATTCATGAATGACTATGAGCAGTTCCAGGATCGTATCGCTGACTTGGACAGGCGTCTGTCTGCAGTGATCTGTCAAGGTTTTGAAGATTGCTCTGGATTGGAGAGCGCTTTCAGAGTAAGTGTCATGTATGTGTCTCGATCTTTCTTTGATTCTTTCTTTCAATTATTTGTCTGGTGCTCTGCAGTCCGCATGCACGCATTAGTCGTTTTTTGCTGTTGTAGCTGGTTGATATCTTCGGTAGCCTTCTTGACCGACCCATTATCAAGGAGATCTTTGATCCTTACTATCCCCGCCTCATTGATACTATGGACCAGGAGCTTGACAGAACTAAGGAGATCTATGATCTCCAAATGGAGAGAATCCGGGCTGATGGTGTACCTCCAGTACACAAGAACTTCCCTAAGGTCAGACTATAGAGCCCAGGCCAAAGAAAACAACATAATATGTATTAGCTTGAATCATTGGTTGCTTCCTTTCTATTACCTAACCGTGCACTCTTTTGTACGCAGGTCTATGGTGGTCTAAGATGGAGCCAGGAAATGCGCCAGAGACTTCAGACACCAATGTCCAACTTTAAGAATGTTGAGCATCCATGTATGCAAAGTCTGGAGGCGAAAAAGATGTTCAAGAAGTATGAGGAGATGCTGGCGCTGCTGGGAGAGTATGAAGTAACCATCTATGCTGAATGGATTGCTGGAGTGTCGGAGGCATGCTCATTCAATCTGCAGCAGCCACTTTTGACCAGAAATGAAGAAACCAAACTCATTGCTGTCAACTTCGATCCTCAGGTAAACAGACATAAAAGTACGAATGGTCCATGGAAATTTTCTATTCAGAGGACAACTGAATTTATGAATGTTTGGCTTACCATTGGTTTAATGTCTGACCGCTTCCTGTTTCCAGTTGATTGCTGTGCTTCGCGAGGTACACTACCTGGAGCAAAGAGAACAAGAGGAGATTCCTGCTGATGCTGCTGAGCTGTTCAGCAAGAATGAAACGTTCCGTCGATTCCGGGCTAACCTTGACCTGACAGTGACATGGTATAACAAGGTCAGACAGACAGTGCTGGAGGTGGAGTATCCTCTGGTTGAGGAACAGCTGGCTTCCATCGATTCTCAGCTGGAGAAAGCTGAAAAGGACCTCAACTGGACCAATGATGGTAAGCCCGCATCTGTGTTCCATTTGGTTAAATGCAAAACACGGGACAGGCTAATGCAGTTCGTCCAGTTTAAGGACCCCCAACTTAGATTTTCTTCACTCAATGGATAAAACCTGAATTTATGTACCGCATTTTTAAATGTTATAGTTGATGTCAAGAGACGCTCAATTGAATGACACAATATTGTGTTTTAATGCGTTCTCCGACTTGCACAATCATTAGACATAAGGGTACAGTATATTCATACAAGGAATATGCTTTTGAGAAACAAAGGTAATTGCACTATATGATTCTTTATAGGTGCCTGGGATTACATAGAACAAACTAGGGAGATGGTTCACGATCTTGAGCAGCGAGTGCAAAAGACGAAGGACAATGTGGAGATGATTCACAAGCTTATGCAGACCTGGCTCAAAATGCCACTGTTTGAGAGAAAGAAGGAAGGTAAAACTGATCACATGCTTAACCTTGATGATAGGAATGAGAGGATCACGAAGCGATATAACGAGATTCAGGAAGTTGGCAAAAAGATACATGACCTCGTCAAGGTAAGTCCTAAGAACCTCTCAAAATTACCTCTGTGTTAAGCATACATTGTGAAGGACCTGTGTGTTAAGCCTGGTTGTCGATTCTAAGACTGAAGAATTAATGTTTATCATCACCAATTCCATGCAGTATGGCGATAATACTTGCTTGCGTCAAAAGACATCTACACAGAGATATAGGTTATGCTTGGCAGGCAATAACGATGCCCATCTTAGTTTCCAATCTCTCACTAGGGTTTTTAGGTTGCAACTTGTCTCATCTGCTGTATCTGAATGTTTGTATGGAAAGCAAGAAGATTGTGGATATTGTCTCAATAACTGAATTACCCAACCAGTTTTTTTAGTATTAAGTTTCCCGTTCTCAAGTGAACTCCCTACGTAAAAAAACATGTCAACTGTTCTTCTCTTATAGCAAAATCTTGAGCTCTTCAAGGCTGATGAGAACTCTGACACCTGGAAGGCATATGTCGATTATGTGGATGAGATTACTGTAGATGGTTTCTTCAACATCATCCACTGCAGTCTGCAGTACCTGCTGGACAACACGGATGTCAGTAAGGCCAGCCAGGATGTGCTATTCGAGGCCAAACTAGAGCTGCAGGTACGCGGAACACACCACAGTCCCACACTGTACACACCGCTATCAAGCCTCTTGACAAAAAAGGTTACTCTCTTAATGGCTGCCCTCAATTAAAGGCCTAGATCCGAATTTTGTGAGGGTATATTGGAAAAATTTCCTCCCAAACCGGAAACTAAATCTGTGTCCTCTAGGTATCAGTCAGGCTACCCATTAAGCCAGCTGTTCATCCCTATGGTGATTCAGTTTTTGTGGTTCCATTTAGGTGCCAGATATGATATTCCATCCTTCGTTGGATTATGGTATCGCTGATGGCTACTATGACTTGGTGGATGGACTGGTGGGTGATATATACAAGCAGGCGTCACTGATTCCCCGACTGGCCGCGCACACAGGAGTCACCCATTACCAGGAAGACCTGGAGGAGATGGATGATCTGTGTGATATGAGAACCGAACTGATGGAAAGAGTGACTGGTATGTCTGCATGTCACCCATCACCACTGCTCACATTAGAGCCTCATTCTTTTCCGTGTGACTCTTTCACTGTTACATAATGCTGCTGAGTCAGATACTTGTCTTTTCACCAGTTAAGGCCTAGCATAGAGAACCACGAACGAGTCAGTATCAATGCTCCACTTCATAGTGAGGCTTGTTTTTGTTTTGAGCTTGGATTAAAGTGAGGAGCTCACTCACATGCAGCGCAGGAGGAGCTCACAGTGAGCAGCTCACAGTGTGAGTGTGAGTGGGAGCTCACAGTGTGAGTGTGAGTGGAAGCTCACAGTGAGGAGCTCACAGCGGGAACCCGTCATGATGGGTTTCTAACTTTAATATTTTTGTAAGCACCAGCTCTCTACCACGGAACTATGTCACTATCTCATACATAGGTGTGGTTAATGGATTGTAACATGTCGGGTTGAACTGAGATATGCACTAAAATGATGTATTGTAAAATCTGCGGGCCACCATTTAGAAATAATGCATTGCATAGTAGTGCCATCTTCTATAAAGCAATTGGATGTGTATGGAATGGGTTGTGCCCATGTATAAACTTCTGTCATTCGCTTTAGGTATAATGAATAAGGCATGCGAGTATCGGAACTCATTTGACTCATACTCATACCTGTGGGTGGATGACAGAAATGAGTTTATGCGACAGTTCCTGCTGTATAATCATGTGCTAACCGCTGAAGAGATCGAGGCTCATGCCGAGGAAGGCGTTCCAGAATGCCCTCCTACACTGGAACAATTCAAAGAGCAGGTAATGCCTTCTCCATGCTATGATAAGAATGAGAGATTGATGCAAGTCCAATATCGTTGCTTACTCTGAAATAAGCCTCTTGCTGTTTTATTGGCACTGAGGCGATCTAAATTGACACTACAGTGTACAGTATAGACACCCTATGTTTTAGTGTTATTTATCATCTGTGATTTAAACTATTACTTGCCGCCTAGGTTGACACATACGAGAAGATCTTTGAGGAAGTTGAAGATATCCAGGGGGTTCACATCTTTGAGAACTGGTTCAGGGTTGATGCGAACCCATTCAAGCAAGCTCTGCTTAATATTATCAAGCGCTGGAGCTACATGTTCAAACAGCACCTCATCGATCATGTGACCAACAGGTAAACACTAGAATTAATGTGAGGCACTTTTGGAACTTTGATTTTTTTTCAAGCATAGATATAGATATTTCATAACTTTACATTATATTTTTATGGTTTTAAGACCCGTGGCAATATCATTCATCATTTTCAGCCTCAAGGAGCTGTCTGCCTTCATCAAGACAACGGACTCAGGCCTGCAAACCGAGGTCGCTGAAGGAGATTACGACGGTCTCGTTGACTGTATGGGACATCTGATTGCCGTCCGAGATCGCCAAGCAGCTACTGATGAGATGTTCGATCCCCTCAAAGAAACTATTGAGCTGCTCAAAACCTACAACCAGGAAATGCCTGAAGAGGTGAGATGCCACATCGGCAAAGTGTGTTACAGCCATTAAGAGTTATCCTCTCTATGGTCACCTGGGCGTCCGATCACTAGTACCAAAGCGTGACATTGCAGTGGGCTTAGGCTTGTTCTACCTACAAGACAATATCTCCTCAAAGATTGGTCAAAGTCTATAGACAACTAATTTCCTGGATGGACAACTCAGATTAATTTGTGTACCACGCGCAATGCATGAAAGATGCGTTAAAAATGAGGATTGTATCTATCCACCTACCTGATCACCCTACCCTGATCAGATTGATAAGACTTTATTATTTATATTTCAGGTGCACCAGCAGCTTCAGGAGCTGCCTGAGCAATGGAACAATACAAAGAAGATCGCCATTACAGTGAAACAGCAGGTGGCGCCACTGCAGACTAACGAGGTGGCCAACATCAGACGTAAGACAGCCTCGTTTGACGTGCAGCAGCATGAGTTTAGAGAGAAGTTCCGAGCCATCGGTCCCTTCTTCTATACCTGTGAGGAGGCTTATAATGAGCTCGATGCGCAGCATAATGTCATCCATGGTATGGAGAAAGATATGACCTCGCTGATTGAAAGTGCCAGCCTGTTTGAGGTAGGTTTATTCATTTTCTTCTGAACTTTCATATTTTTCACTCTCACATGAGTGTGCTACTGAATTATTCCAAACTCGTAGATTGTTATATAGTCTTGCTTGTGATTTACACCAATTTCCAACTAATTGTGGTTTGTGGTATTAAAAGTTTTGCCTGTTTTCAAAGGTAAATGTGCCTGACTTCAAGCAGTTGAAGACATGTCGCAAAGAGGTGAAGATGCTCAAGACTCTTTGGGATTACGTTTATCTAGTCAGGACCTCCGTAGAAGATTGGAAGACGACACCGTGGGAATCTATCAATGTGGAACAGATGGATATGGACTGCAAGAAGTTTGCTAAAGTATGCTCTTGCTTCTCTCAGAGAAAAAGGACAATACTTTACCGTATTATGCATAGACATATGGTGTACATTTGGTATTCTACATCTATGGTATGTTCGTATTTGGTTGTTCACTGAGAGTGAGAAATTCTGTACCTTCAGGAAATCCGTGGCTTGGATAAAGAAATGAGGCCGTGGGACACCTACAGTGGAGTTGAAAACACTGTCAAGAACATGATTACTTCACTTCGTGCTGTGGCAGAACTTCAAAACCCTGCCATCAGAGACAGGCATTGGCAACAGCTTATGCAGGCAACTGGTGTCAAGTTCACTATGGATGAGAGCACAACACTCAGTGATCTTCTATCACTCAACCTTCACGAGTTTGAGGATGAGGTGGGTTGGATATCCGCTTGAGTTGGGTGTATTTCAAAGCCTCAAGGTACCGGACAGTAGATATATGCAGGACGCCATTTCCCTATTGAACAAGTCTCCTCAGCTATATTACTAATTGCATGTACCATAGAGTTATCCCCTCCCACTAGGATAATTCCGTGTGTTAGTAGATAGTGGTGATTGATTGATGAATCAATCAATTGAGCACTATGTAATACACTCTGTAATGCACTCTGTAATGCACTCTGTAATGCACTCTGTAATGCACTCTGTAATGCACTCTGTAATTTAGGCACTGCTGTTGTAGGTCCGAGGTATCGTGGACAAATCTGTGAAAGAGATGGGTATGGAGAAAGTGCTTCGTGAACTCGATGTAACATGGGCACAGATGGAGTTTGACCATAACCCACACCCGAGAACTCAGATCACTCTGTTGGGAGCTAGTGAGGAGCTGATTGAGACCCTGGAAGATAACCAGGTCCAGCTGCAGAATATGCTCACGTCCAAGTACATCGCTTTCTTCCAGGAGCAGGTGTCAGCCTGGCAGAAGAAACTAAGTAATGCTGATCAGGTAAGAAGCCACCTGGCTAATGAACCCATACGGCTTTTTCCTAACCGCACTTTGGAATGCAAGTCCGCTGCATTCAAAAACCTTTTTTCACTGTCTTTCTCAAACTTTAGAATCCTCATGTCCCTTTTAATAAAAAATCCTCTATTCAGACATGCTTGGTTTGACTTCATTTGTCTCGAGGTGTCTATATTGACCCCAAGGTCATGAGTCTCTCTTTGTGGATTGTGTATTGTATGCTTATTTTGGATGCCGTTACAGGTGATCACCATCTGGTTTGAGGTGCAGCGCACCTGGTCACATCTGGAGTCTATCTTTATTGGCTCAGAGGATATTAGAAAACAGCTACCAGAAGATTCACAGAGATTTGATGATATTGATACAGCCTTCAAGGTTAGATGCGACACGAATTCTTGGGCATGCTATTGAGACATATACACACTCGATATGAAACTCTACTTTGCCATTTTGTAACACTTCTTTCATCACAGGGTCTGGTCGGAGAAGTCGAAACCACAAAAAACGTAGTTGAAGCTACTAACAGACCTAAGCTGTATGAGAGACTGGAGCATCTACAGAGCGAGTTGTCCATTTGTGAGAAAGCTTTGGCTGAATACCTGGAGACCAAGCGTTTGGCCTTCCCGAGGTTCTACTTCGTATCATCTGCAGATCTCCTGGACATCTTGTCCCAAGGAAACAATCCAGTTGTGGTGGGTTAAGCACATGTTTCCGTTAATCACTGCAAAGTTAGTCTTACCATCGGTATAGCAAGTTAATTATTGTTGTTTCGATAAGCAACTAAACCTTTGTGCGCATATAAACTATTATAAGATTGACAGTGTTTAGATGTAAGTAAGATAGCAGTGCTGACTGTTTCAATTGACAACTATTATAGAGTGTCAGATGACATCTGATTTATACCGTTTCTTTCTTTTAAGGTGGCTAAACATCTCACCAAACTCTTTGACTGTATGGCAGCACTGAAATTCGAGACGGATTCCAACGGTGAGGTTTGCAGTAAAAACGCTCTCAACATGTTCTCCAAGGACGGTGAGGAGGTAGAACTGGCTTACGTCTGTGACTGTGATGGCCAGGTGGAGGTTTGGCTGAACCGCTTGCTAGACTGTATGGTGGACTCTGTCAGAAAGCAGTTCACTGAGGCCGTGGTCGCGTATGAGGAAAAGCCTAGAGATCAGTGGTTGTTTGACTTCCCAGCTCAAGTGGCACTTTGTGGCACACAAATTTGGTGGACGACAGAAGTAAATATTGCATTCGCTCGTCTAGAGGAAGGATATGAAAATGCGCTTAAAGACTACAACAAGAAACAGATTCAGCAGCTGAATCAGCTGATTACCATGTTGATCAGCAAGTTGAGCAAGGGTGACCGACAGAAGATTATGACCATCTGTACCATTGATGTGCACGCCAGGGATGTGGTCGCAAAGATGATCTTACAGAAGGTGGAGTCCTC
>Ga0224511_10003178_pt1 | contig 11651 bp, 7 predicted proteins | sample SF_May12_sed_USG_2_FD_169988 | JGI IMG/M metagenome (GOLD analysis project Ga0224511, IMG submission 169988) | Sediment microbial communities from San Francisco Bay, California, United States - SF_May12_sed_USGS_8_1 | ecosystem: Environmental > Aquatic > Marine > Sediment | place: USA...
CTTGTTTTGTGGATGTATTGTATTTAGTGTAATATATCTTTAGCTCCAATAATTTATTTATTCAGGACTTCATGCCTACAAATGGAAAATCTATGATATCCCGTGTCCTTCGAAGAGTATAGTTCTACATGTAGTTTATACCGATCTTCAATGTACCAGAGGTTATGTCAGAAGGTAAGCAAGTTTATTGTTATTTTTAGGTCAGTGTCACATTTTTAATGCCACTTTCAATGGTTATAAAAGTTAACAGCGGTCGGCACATCTAATCAGCTTTCCATGGTTTAACAGTTCTTTATTCCGCATGCGACTGACAGCTTCTCCAGATTTCTAATAGGTCAGCTGTAAAGGGACTGCTTCGTTTTTTGTCCAGTATCAATTGTAATGGATAAAGTTTGCCACCTTCTCAGATTGAACCCCTGACCCCCAGATTATGAGTGTAATATAAAATACTTCAAGCTGACCAAGTTGGCCGATCTCACATAATTTTCAAAGATAATAAAATTATATTTTCTTGTACTTGTTTTCATATACATGTAATTAACTTAAAAATACAAGATCATCACTTGATAGATGAAATTATGTTATAAGTGCAACACATAGCCAGTACATATTTTAAAATCTGCAATGTTAGATCTACATGTTTTCTTTAATTTCAGAAATGTTCCCTTAAGATGAGAGGAAGGAAGAAAATGATGTGAACAGAACTGCGGAAATGGTATACTGGTATATCCTATTAAGTAAAGTTGTAAACTTATTCTATGTTATTTTTAAGAAAGGTTTTGATTTATATTACGCAATTATGTGTGTGAATTGTTAAAAGACTGTCAAGTACTTATCACTTAACATAAAGGCATAACAAAACACAGTCTTTAAAAAAAAACTTTTTAACAAAATGGTTTAATACTTATATACAATGTGTTTCAGAAAGGCACTAATGCCGTTCTTTGGAAGTGGACCATGATGTTTATTTAAGCCAACCTCCAGAATGTAGTTGCATGCATACTGAGTAAGCCATTAAATAATCTTAAAAAATAACAAATATAAGAACATTGCCAACATGTTATTATTATTATTATTCATATTTATAGTGCTTTGTGTTCTTTATTAGCATACATGAATGACTAGGTTTTAGACATATAAAGTTAGATCATTCTACTTAGAAATAGGAAATTGATCTTTAAAACTGTATGTTTTTATAAGAAAAAAAATCATTTTACCAGGCAATAACAGATACCAGCAATGAAAATCTGAAGAAAATGGATATGCTGCTTCTTGCTCTTCATAAGCCTGTGCCTGTGGTATGGAGACTTGACATCCAGATTGTTGTGTAATATAAATTGAAGAGATGTAAGTTGCATATGTAATGAGATTCAGTTACAGTCATTTTATAAAGGTAACCTCTAGTTGACAAAACCATGAAAATTATGAGAAACAGGTTTTATACTTCACTGTAAATGGATAAATGTCAGTACATATGTGTTTTAACATGAGTTGGCATGATAAGCCTTTCCCATGCTTTTCAAACATAATTCATGGCACTCTACAGGGCAGTGCACAAAAAACAGTATTCCTATTTAAACATTATATAGCATAATTCCATGTACAATGTTTTGTGATAAAAGTGGCATGACTACTACATACACATTATGTCTTCCTACCAATACCAGATTATATAAAATGATTAAAATGCCATACATTTATTATAATCTTAAGGAAAACAATCAAATGATATATTGTATACTTGATGTTAACAAGGATTTTTTATATAATGGAATGTGTATTTTCAATTTACCAGGGAGGAACAAGAGAATCAGCTGAAGATGCATGGAGGCAGAGGAGCATGCAGCTTGCTACATTCAAACACCAACGACATTATTTGTTTATACCATCGCATGCGCTTACATACAGTTTTCACTCTTATTGTGTTTAAACAGTAATGACAATGTCGAAGAAAATACTCTTTTGCCAAAAAGAAAACATTGACCCTATGTCTTCATATGTTATTGATTGGACAAAATGTGTTTTATGTCAAGATGTATCTCATGATTCACTTGTTAGGCCATCAGATTATGTATCTTTTGTCAATGATATTGATCGTTTTAGTAAGTCAGGTTTATGCCCATTTAAGTTGCATATTGATTTGATTGGTGACTTAGAGTATGTAGTTGATAATCTGAGAGAGAAGGGTGCTAAGTGGCATAAAGTATGTAGAAACAAGGTGGGATTTGGAAATATGAAAGAGCCGTGAAACGGCATGCATCAGCATGTGATACAAAACAAAATGAACCACAGAAAAAACAAACCCGTTTAAGTTGTGGAGGTGTGACTGCAAGTGTTATGACCAAATGCCTGTTCTGCAACACTGATACTGGGACCCTACATAAAGTGAGTACTTTTGACCTTGAAGAAAAAATAAGAAATGCTGCTCTGAAACTTGATGATTCCATTCTGGTTACGAAACTAAGTGGTGGTGATTTGATAGCACAAGAAGCTAAGTATCATCTCAGTTGTCTGATATATTTTTATTACAAGGCAGAGTCTTTACAAAGGGAGATCAAGACAGATTCCAAACTCTCACAAGCGAATGGCATTTCATTGGCAGAAATTGTAGCATTGATTGAGGAGGCACACTCTGTTTCAGACACTTCTGTCCCAGTTTTTAAGTTGTCTGATCTTGTTAAGATGTACTCTGCTAGGGTAAACCACAATGCGCTTTCCCCGCGAATAAATAGCACACTCTTGAAGGAACGCATATTAGCAAGAGTACCCTACTTAGAGGCCCATCGTCAAGGAAAGGAAATATTTCTTGTACACAAAAAGGACATTGGAAACATAATCAAAGGCTCTAGCTCATATGATGATGAAGGGATGTACCTAACAAATGCAGCCAAGATTGTTCGAAGAGACATTCTGAAAGCTCAGTCAACCGGTACTCCTTTTCAAGGTGAATTTAGCAGACAGCAAGCCAAGTCCAGAATACCACAAACTTTAGTTTCCTTGATAGGCTTGATATTGGGAGGAGCCTCTTGTATAAAAGAAGACATAGATCCAGTAGAATCGGACAAAGTGAAAAATTTATCAGAATTGATCATCTTCAATGTGTCAGAAAGTAAAAATGCACTGCTTAAAAATGCAAACTATGTGAAGGCAAAAAATACTCAATTACCTGTGTATATAGGTCTACTCATCCATGCCGAGACGAGGAAGAAATCCATCATTGACAAATTCCATGCTCTTGGACTTTCAATCTCTTACAAACGCCTAATGGAAATCTCAACAAACAATGGTAACTATGTGTCAGACTGTTATGAAAGTGAGGGTGTAGTATGTCCTCTAAATATGAAAAAGAGAGTATTCACTACAGCAGCAGTTGACAATATTGACCATAACCCTTCATCAATAACAGCTAAGGGCTCTTTTCATGGCACTGGAATATCATTATTCCAACACTTTGGTGAGGATAGCATTGGAGAAGATCGGTCACATCTGTCCTGGAACGAAAGAGAGAAGACGCCCCGATTTCAAGTCAGGAAACTTCCAGACACCTACAGTGTGGTTCCCCCAGTATCTGGAAAACTTCGAGCTATATGTACGTCACCAGAAAATCTGTTTCCATGGGCGCTAGAAATCAAAAAATCTAGATTGGACATCCCAGAAAACGTCTTTGAGTTAATATCTAAATGTAATTGCAATGAAATCGCTAGAACATTTTTATATAAAATGATTAACATATTAACGCATGTAAAATCTAACGATAGAACGATGGACCTACCAATAAAAGGGTTTTGAGTTGGACTTTCAACTGGTAAATAATAACTCAAACATTTGCATTTTAACGAGGGCACATTTTTATAACTTCTAATTTAATGCTTGATATCTTATTGAATTGTTTCGAGAATTTTACTTTAAAATCGTAGCCATTCACTTTAAATGTAACAAAACAAACCAACTTACCAAGAAAAGAAAACAAACATTAGTCCCATTAACAACATCATTTTTCGTTTGTAACTGCAAACAAGCAGTTTGAACAATCCAGTGGTTGAAATTCACATATGCTGCTATTTAAATTTGATACAAAATGTAACCTAGAAACCTTCAAGCATCGGAAACATTGTCGTAACGGTTGTGCTGCACTTCTTTTATAAGATAATTTTGATGTTATGAGCGGTTCAATAAACATATTCAACTAACCTTTTATTTATATGTTAACAGGTGAAAGCTCAATTGATAAGGATAACGTTTCCCAACAATTGAGAATGTGTTTCTTTCAATGGTACGTTTTGCACAAAGATTTTTGTTTAACAGTTTGCCCTGCTTCCGGGAACTTTTTATTGGGTGTCATCGGGTTTCTTATTTATTTGTTGATTAACCTTAGCAGGTAACAACAACTTTTGTTAATTAAAATACAAGCATATCTTAAAGTTAGTGCAGATTTTCCCCTTCACAGACAACCACTTAATTGGTTGGCATTCCTTTTTTGCTATAGGTGACTTAACACTTCGTTAACAATGAAGATACCTTCTGAATCAGTTCCGTAGTTTTTTTGTGCGTACATTCTGTTTCATTTTACGTAGGTATTCGATTTATCCGACTTGATGCATTTATGTATCGCTTTGTCTATTTGGATTTGGCCTTTTATGTAGTAAAACACACATTTGCAAAATCTAGAAATACAATTAATACCACGGTTTTAACCCTGTTTTGATCAATGTTATTAAAGATGTTTGCTTTTTTATGTTTTGTCAAAAAATCATTATTACCATAATGTTTTGCTATTTCTTTTGCAATTTAATTCATTTAGTGACCTTAGCATACTGAATTTTTTTTAATGTTTTCCAAAGTATTCACTTCAGAAAAAATGTTATGACTTTACTTTTTTTGTTGTTTGTTTTCTTTTTGTATATTTAATTTATTTTGAAAACAAGTAAGTAACTATGTCGAAACTCGGGCCGTTTAAAATAAAAAGACATTAATATTGTTCACTATATCAGTCCTATAATTTGATAGATGCGTCCTTCACTTCCGTTTCCGCTCCATACGAATACTTTATTATTTCAAACCAGTATCACCGAAAGGATAAGTTAATTAAATCTTGTTCACGCCGCAATGTTTGTTAATACTATCAGCTACATGTCCCATTCAAATTTCGTTGTAGCAAGTGCAATAGCACTTCAATTATATTAAAGGTAAAACGGAAATAACAAAAACTGGTTACAACTGTGGATGCATTTTGGTTTATTCAGTCGATTAAAATCACATTATTTTGGAATTAGATCAACAGTGAAACAAAAATTGAGATATTTTTAATTTACCTTATTTCACATCTCCAGTGGTTTGATTTAGTATGACAAAAATGAACTGTTTGTTTCTTATCTACAACTGTAGTAATTCCTAATGGCATTTGCATAGAAACCATTTTTAACCATTTTAACCATTTGTTTGTTGGTGAGTATAAAGGGTCATATATCATGCTTTGATATATTTCAACTAATAATGATTATTCATAAGGTGCATGATCTATTTGTATCCAATAGATTACGGTTATGTTTATCAGGTGACAATTTGACCTAGTAAATGCCAAAAAAGCATACCTCCTGTTTGTGATTAATCTTATCACTCGAACAAAAGAACAGTACAAGCTGAAGAAATTAGAAGTTTTGCGAAACGGTACATTGTGACGGATCTTTTGTCTATAATATTATGCTTTATGAATTGTATTATAACAATGCCGGATTGCATCGCTAATTCTGATTCGTTTTATAAGAATGGATGCACTTAAGTATTTATAAAACAACTGCACTCAATTAACCTTTGGCTTCATGGTGCAATGGAACTATTCTGGTTTGTGTTCAATTTTCAGCAAAACTAGCAAATGTTCGTGGTTTATTACGCAGTTATTTGGATTTTTGAGACACTGGATTATTTCCATTTTATGCCCAAAAGTGAACTCTGGCGGCTTTAATCACAACGCAACCCAACAATGTTTATGCCGAACATTTTGCAGTAATGTTTAATTATTCTTCACACGCATCATAGCGTGCAGACATCCATACATCGACATCGCAGTGATCAACAGGCACCGACTGGGGAATTAGGAATATAGAACGTTTGTGGTGAAAAGCTTTTTCTGTCACCTAATTTGTTAACAATTGTCTAAGTGTATATTCAAAGGGTGATGAGTACAATGTAAACGCCAGTCGATACTGGATAATCCAAATGATTCAATACAGTAGAATAGTCACAAACAATTAAAGTTTTTTTCCTCAAGCCTTTTTATTTACCAGGATTGGCTAAAATATCTTGAAATGAACTTTTCCTACAACTATTTACATGTTTTGTCATGTTATATAACATCCCTTACAAGTTGTCGAATAGTGTACTTAAAATGCAATAACTATGTAAATACTTGAGAAAAAACATTTGATTTTAGAACACAAAACTAAACTTTAAAAATATTCACTGCAATAGCTTCAATATCTGTTGGTTTCCCTTTTTCATCTTTAAGTTTGTCTTTTGATAATTCAATATTTTGGTTCTTTTTCAACGTCTGTTCGTCAAGTAAGGACAAATTACTAGTATAAGAATGCATAGCTCCGCAAAACTTTAATTTCCTCCCCTTTCTGTAATGTCCTTTTGTTTGTGTTATAAGGTTTATTACGAACAGGAAGTATGCTTTCTTTTGTATTTTCTAAGTCAGATAGTCACCTGATATCATAACCATAATCTATTGGATTAAAAATGACCGTGTACTTTTATAAATGATCAAGATTGACATTTGGGAACTTTCCATTACGCATGTTTGATGTATCATTAACGAACTCTAATGATGTAAGTTAAATGGACTGTCACGTAATTTAAAACACAAATGCCATTAATACTGAAGGATATTTGCTGTAGGCTCGGCATTCCATTAAGCTAATAGTATTATTGAGCACCGTGGTGTGCACAAGATTTAATTCAGGTATCTCCTCAGTGCTTAGGCAAATGAGATTAACGTTTCGTCCAGAAAACGGATGTAAACCAGTCATTCATCAAGGTGTTTGAGCTGGGGGTCTTCAGACATGTGGAATTATATTGTTTATTATCATTGTTCATACATGCATGTTAAAAATACTGAATATACTGTTTAAAGCATTCGGCCAAATCGTTATTGGAAAACACATTTTTAAACGCCAGCTTAAAACACCCAAACAACATGGCAGCTAAAACTTTATTTACATTCCAAATACACATAGATATATAGAATCTAATCGTTATTTAGAACTGCACAACAATTTAATATATGCAGTTCATAAAAATGTTCCGGTCACTTTCTATTGACCACAAGGCGCATGTCGGGCGGACAACTGGGAGTCGGACAACAGTGTGTTGGGTGTTCCTCTAGAGTGCAAACTTCCGGCAGGCGCCAGGCAGTGCATCTGCAATAGAAACACATGCCAAGTTGCCCTGTTAAACTGAGCCCCTTATTAACTTGTTAAGAAATAAGGTATCATATATGAATGACTCTTTACATTTGGCGTAGTTGGTAATACATCGGAAATACCAACTGACAGTACTGACAGTACAATTGTACGAAAAAGAACAAGTGCCAACTATAGCATGGTAAAAAGGGATTTTATTAAATTATATGACATAGTTAAGAAAGATAAACTAAAACTTAACAAGCGGTGCAAATGTTTTGAGTCCTATATGAATCATTTTACGACTTAATTATAATAGATAATGATATTTAAACAAAGAAAGATTTTCCAATTAGAAATTTACATGTACATGTATATCGCATGCGATTTTGTTCGTCGGGATAATGTTAGTTTGGATCAAACCAACATACCTGTTGTTGGTGTCGTCTGCAGTGTTGGCACCGTGGTCGTTACCCAGAGATCCGTCTTCTTTCCTGAAGCAAAAAAGAGTTTGAGTTGCTAACTTGGTCAGTTGTTATTGCAATTTCGTGATTCAAACACATTAAGAGGATAAAAGTAAACATTTTACCAGGGATTTGTTGTCTCTGTTTGCTTACCACAAAATCCACAGAACTTCCTGCAGTGGTCATCCACCCACTGGTAATAGCTGGCGGTGTAGCACATCTCGGTACCGAACGATTCACAATTGTCAATGTCGTCCACACAAGTTGGTTTTACCTGCAAAACAACAAACATGAAGAGGTGGAAGTAATCTCAACGGTGCATATAAGAGGCACCAATGTGTGATGGAAAAACACAGACGCAATACTTGTGTGTGCTAAAGATTCTGACAGAATATCGGCAGTATGACATGTTTCACACGAAAAGTGTAAGTACACATGTTTTGTATGTTTTTTTAATTGCAGTGATGTACCTGAATAATGCAAACGTATTGAAATCAACGTAAGCCGGAGATTTTATCTTACAATGTAAGACAAAACAAAACACATAAACAGCGTTGAGAGTTTATCAATATGCGTATTAAATTACCAGTTTTTGGTCTGGGCAGAAGCCGCAAGTCCGTGGGCAGTTATGGCTTGCCCAAGGTTTGAAGTCCCAACAGGAGTCGCGTGGTAAAGTTGTGCAATTAGCAACCATGTCCATGCACGGACGAGCGGGCGTTGTTGTTGCCAAAGCAAAAGGGGCCCTCGAAGTATAGTTGGCCGGTAGTTCAACTGCAACAGAGTTTAAATAATTATGTCGTATTTGTTAATTTGTTGGGTTTTTTATAAAGTTGTGTTGTTGTTGTTGTTGTTGTTGTTGTTGTTGTTGTTGTTGTTGTTGTTGTTGTTGTTGTTGTTGTTGTTGTTGTTGTTGTTGTTGCGGATGATGATGATGATGATGATGATGATGATGATGATGATGATGTTTTTTTATTTACAGGCTTACCTTTGCAAATGTTCCTTGCCACATCTAAGTGAATTGTAAGCAGATCGTCATAATCGTTGACTTCATACAGGAAGTTTTCGGACGTGGCCAAGTTTTGAAGTTCATCATGATCAGTGCCGTTACCAACACCTATGACGATCATAGTTACACCTTCCTCTTTCGCGCGGTCAGCTTGGAATTTCGTAATAGTGGGAAACCTGGACTGCCCGTCTGTAATAACGACAGTCACATCAGGAGCGTCGGGTCGTTCTCTGCGTAATAACAAACAAGAAAACTATGTTATCGATCGAAAATATATAAAAAATATATAAAACATAATCTGGTCCAATGATTTGTATAAATAAAAGAAAGAACACGTCATTTCGATTGATTTTATTGCAAACTTGTTTACTTTAATTACTTATCAGGGCAATAATAGCTAAAATCATATCGAACGAAACAGTTTACCCCAGCTAATACATATTAAAAATATAACAAATGTTACTGCAATTAAGATAAATTGCTTGAGCGACTGCATACAAGTACGGTATTCGTGGGCTCGATCCCCGATTCATCCACAAAACTAAATTATGCCCAAAACGCTAAATTTCCTCCTTTTTTGATCGCTTCGCTCGCGAACCCTTTTTTAACAAAAAAAATATGGCAAAGCCGAAAAATGACTTATACTTTAACCGTCGCCACTTCTAATGCTTTTCTACCCCCCGGTTGACAAACTTCAGTTTTCTGGCGGTTTGTATTTCCAGTTTGAATACATATACAATATTTCACAAATACAGATGTATGTTAATGCCAATTTACACAACAGCCTTACAATAATAGTTGAGGTTCACTGAGCACGCCGTTTATAACATAATAGGGGTGAAAATGTATAAAACAGAAGATGAGAATAAATCTACAGCATGATATACTTGAATACGTGGTGTTAGCTTTTTGACTTGTTTGAGATATAATAGAGATCTACTGTAGTTTCTTATTATGGTATACTCCAGTCAGTAAAATATTTATGTTGTAAAATTGTTCCACTTGTTCTGGTGGGCATCGGTTTTTCCTTTCATTTCAGCAATAATTCCTTCTAGGTTTAAGTTATGTTTCAGGTAGTATCTAAACTCATTAAAGTTAGTCTTTCATTTAAAAATCTTGTAATTGAATATTAGATTCTGTTGAGGAGTTGCAAAAATCACATAAACTTAAAGAGCTTTTCATTATTTGGCACAATGTGCATTAAATATTTATACTGAAAACTGCGAAGTTTGGTATCGATAGTTATTTTCAAGATTTGACTAAATATATTTTTCCAATCAAGTTCTGGCGAAAGTTTATCTTCCCATTTGCTTTCTTGGCCTGATTGGATATTTGTTATCTTTTCAAGAAGAATATTGTAGATAAAACGGCAGGTCTTAAGTTGCGGTACTAATTTCTCAATAAGGTATTCTGGGGCCCTATAATTAATTTCTTCTTCCTTTAGTTTATTTTTCCATTCGGTTGTTATGCAAGCTATGATTTGATGATAGCTAAAAAAGTCTATTTGAGGTACATTATAAAGGTTTTGGACTTCATTAAAACTATAAAACCGTTTGTTTCTATAGTCATATATATGTTCAATAAAGACAATGCCTATCTCCAGCCAATTGTAAAGTAAAAAAGGCTTTGTTTATTATTTTATGTTTTATTGTTCCAGATAAATTCTTTTCCGAAATAAGAAATCTCGTCTTTGAAATTAGCATAAGACCATGCAACAAGTATATCTTTTAAAAATCTAGATTGCATTTCTATTTTTTCCATGTCTTGGCTATTTAGGTTACTTTTGAATAGAAATTGTTTGCCGTATTTGTTAAGCATGGTTTCGTAAAGTTGGACCCATTTCGAATATGTTGTAGAATGCGTTACATGAACCGTAGTCTTGAATAATTTGATCTCGTGATATTTTGTCTGGCTTGTTATCCCAAAGACATTGGAACATAGTCTTTTTAATTTTATCAATACAGACTTGATCAGGACTATGTAAAACCGTAAGTGGATAAATAAATTTTGAAACTGCAAATGATTTGAGAACCGTTATTTTACGCAAAAGGCTTAATTTCCATCGTGACCATTTATGTAAACACTGTTCAAACTCTTTTATTTTAGGACTAAGGTTTGCATGTAGCATTTCATAACTATTATTAGAAAATATTATGCCTAGCGTGGTAGCCTGATTAGACGTCCAATTAAAGTGTTTGTCCTTGCAGAAGTTAACCTCCGTATTTCTTAAACTCCCAAGTTTTAAAACGGTACATTTATCTTTGTTCAATTTAAGGCCTGATATTTTTGAAAAAAATAATCAATTGTTATCACAAGAGTCTGAAAAGATTATTCTCGCCATCTGTTATAAAGCAGGCAAAAGAAGTTTGTTTAAGCTATTTCCAATTTTTATACCGTTTTTTTTTCTTTGTTTAAATTAATTTCATTTAAAAGTAATTCTATACAAATAATAAACAAATATGGTGATAAAGGACAGCCTTGCCTTACTCTTTTTTCTATGTTAAAGAAGCTGGATAGATGACCATTATTATGTATACACGATTTGGCATCTTTATAAAAAATGTCAACCCAATTTATTATAAATTGTGGGAATTCAAATTTCAGTAAACATTTTCTCATGAAGTTATGGTCGAGACTGGCCAATGCTTTGTTAAATTCAGAGAAGAATATTAAGCCCTTTTCATTTAAATTGTTAGTATATTCAATGGTTTCATGTAGGATTCGAACATTCTCACCAATATATCTACCTTTAATAAATCCGGTTTGATCTGAGCAAATGTT
>Ga0224511_10003179_pt1 | contig 11651 bp, 4 predicted proteins | sample SF_May12_sed_USG_2_FD_169988 | JGI IMG/M metagenome (GOLD analysis project Ga0224511, IMG submission 169988) | Sediment microbial communities from San Francisco Bay, California, United States - SF_May12_sed_USGS_8_1 | ecosystem: Environmental > Aquatic > Marine > Sediment | place: USA...
CCAACAAAAACAAAGTGTCTGTGTTAAACATCAAGTTTTAAAAAGACAACCCATAGGAATTGGTATCAGCCTTATATAAATAATTAACTTAACATATTGGATAATATCTTCATTTGGTTCTGTAAAACTGCATGGAACTTCAAATTTCTTTTCAAAAAGAACAATAAGATTATTTCTCTCTACAATCAAATTAAAATTAAGGAATATTATTATTAAGGAATACCGGTAAGTAAGGAATAAATACAATACCTATAAGAGACTCTGTTAAATACTATAGTTAAGCTAAAACAGAAGACCATTTATTTCCTCGGTTCTGCTTGATTAAGAAACTCTTTAAGGGTAATGGTTAATAACATCCCTCTGTTCAATTAATCGATTAACTCCAGACTATCCCGTTAATAATGTTAATATGCATCAGTTCTCGGTGCAGTTAATTGATCAATTCAAGACTTTCTCATTTTTTTCCATCATTACAATGATAGTCATGGGGTTACCAAGACTAAATAAAATAAATTCTAGTTAGAAGTGATCTTCTCAAAGGTTTGTAATGACTTTTTCTGTATTTAGTTCTCTCTGTGTGTTTTTAGTGGACAGCGAATATCTATTATTGTGAGGAAGGATCGGAGAAACGACACATATCAAGACTGGCTTACATTGGTTAGGTTCCAAAAGAGCAATTGGGATAACCATAAGATTCTCGCTTTCTTCATAGAATGTTTCTTAAAGTTCTTAAAGGTATTACTCGTGGGGGGTTCTATATCTATATAAACTTAGGAATCCTATCATTATGCACTGAGCCTTGAAATAACACTAGGTGCATGAGTATTTCATGGTACTTGTGTCTGGACTGGTTGGCCTTTTGATGGATAATGTATACAGATATTGATTGTGAATACACACTCACCTTTCAACTACATTTATCCTAACTTTAAAATGTTTACTAATCCTTACACATGCTCGGAGAAGTGATCAGTACTGCAGGGCCTAACCATACAAATTGCTGTGACAGTTAAAATTTCATGGGACAGTTTTACTCGATTTCAGCATTGAGTAATACCTTTGAATACATTCATATACATAAAAAACATAAATTAGTTTTCCTGTAGTTATAAGTTTCAATGAAATAAAAATTGCATTGAAATTTTGCATTTACTATACAGTGGCCACATTTCATTGTTTTTCCCTACTTTTCCTCGAAATACATGCATTTCTTGAAGAAAATTACATGGAACATTAAATGTGATGCCAACGGCTAAATTCATTCATTTTCATCAATTAAGTATACTGGGACAGAACTCAATATCTTGCATACTGATTACTTCGCCTTAAGATACAATTATCAACATATAAGTGCTGAAAAAGGTCTAAATGGAGATGACAGCCAAATTTTTCCAAAAAGTGTCTGCAAAAAATGAGTTTGTATTGTTATTTCTTATTAAAATAATAAGTCCCTCTTTATGTGTGTGTGTGTTTTCTTTTTAATTTGAAGCTAAAATCTTATATTAAAAAATTACAACATTAATTTTGTCTTCCTCAAAATTGTGTACTGTGCAGTGAGTATTCAGAAAGAACAAATTGCTATAAAAAAAGAGACAATTCTTAAATGCAGTCGCATGGCACTAATAAGTACTCTTTATTTGTGTGAGTGAGTTTTTAAAAAAAACTCCTAATAAAACCATAGAAAATAACATTACTTGTATCCCGCATAATTGTGTAAAATTGTATTCAAGAACAGCCAATTTCTAAAAACTGTGATAATACAGTTGTATTGTGGTTCATGCTCCCAATTGTAGCAAAAACATCAAACATTGAAGTTGTTCTCCTCTGTTTCTGATCTCCACGTTTTGGCTTAATTATAATGATTTAAACTTTTCTCTGAAAGAAAACATGAGTTAATCAAGAATTGCATGGAATCATCCCATTTCTCATTTTCATCTTGATACTTCAATGACAAATCTGTTGCCATGACAACCCCCTATACATAAAAAAATTAGCAGTTTTTGATGTTTTCCTCATTAAATTTATGATTTTGCACAAGAATGTATGCATGACTGTTTATTAACCATTCTTGTTAGTAAATTATTGACTTAAAAACTTTATTCATGCTGTTATTTGCAGATCGCAACTTAAACATTCAAAATGCACATGGTTGGACTGTTTATTGTAATATTATGTTCAAATGTATGAATGGTTTAGTGATAAAAAATACTCTTTAAATGTAAATAAGTATACTTTATTCACAATTTTTCAAACAAACTTCATATTTTCATGTTTCCAAGTCATTTGCCATGTAACAGTAGTAATAAATTAACTCACTATGTTATGCAGAAGTGAAGATATCATACGATCATGTCTCCAAGGGATAGTATTGTAGGAATCTGTTAAAATGACACTAATTTAGTGCTTCAAACTACACTTAAAATGTAAATACATTATATTTTATTCACCAAATCATAATGTTTTATCTGTTTCTATTTTTCTCTTTCACTGATCAAAGAGTGCGTTCAAACGTTAGAGTATTCATTTGTAATTATTGTTGTTCACACTTAGAACAAAAACGGTCTAGCTTATACCATAATTCATATAAAGATACACCCTTTTGCCTTTTACCAACAAATATCTCTTAACAGTTAATGAGGTAAATTTTTAATAAGTTGTAAAAGTTGAAATAACTCAATACATTTACACCGATTCTGCGCTAAATGCTGTGAACATCAACTTTACTTTAATATTTCATGAGTGAAGTGAAGTGTCTCATACATAAGTCAACGTTAAAAGTAATAGACAGACCAGAACTGAATTGTGTGATAGGTGTATAGGGAGCTTTTAGATACGGATGAATGCACAGAAATGTACAGACTCATTCTATAAGCAAACTAATGTACACAGGGCTTGTCACAGAATAGGAGCCTTGACACAAGGGCCATAACTTTTACATGGATCAGGTTTCAGTGAAGTAACACCTTCATGCACAACTAATTAATAAAGTTATAAGCAAACCTAATACTCAAAAATGTCATTGGTTATAATCATTTATGCATGTAAATTTGCCCTTTTCCGGCTGTCTATAGACCAAAGTTGCCAACTCCTTATTGATGCCCCACATTTCAAGGTCAAGGTCACAATTAAAGGTCAATTTAGTGTCTAGCATAAAATTGTGTGGGTCCATGTTCTATATATATGGGAGTCTTTCTATGAGTACTTGTTGGCATGTGAACTTGCCAACTCCATATTTTGATGCCCCACATTTTAAGGTCAAGGTCACAATTAAAGGTCAGTTTAGTGTCTAGCATAAACTTGTAATGGTATCAATGTTCTATATATGGGAACATAACCAGTTATTGCTTCATTATTCTTACCTGTTAAAATCATAGCCAATAAATTAATTTACTTAAAAAATGATTTAAAGATTTAACGGTTTTTTTATAAAGCAACCAACAATTAATTTTACTTTGCCCTTTTTGCATTATCTCAATAATAAAAATGATAATTTTTAGCTCAAATCTCGTTGGTAGCTGCTTTAATCAAAATCTCTACAAAAGCATTTTCAGGACATAACTAGCATCACCCGTTTCTAGTGCAATTCCAAGCTTGGAAAAAACTAATTCCAATAACAATTAAGACGACCAAGTACTCTTCAATAATCCTGGAATTTGTCATTAAATATTTATAACGCAATTACCAACCGAACAATAAGGTCTGATTTGTAGAAACGGTTTAATAGTTGGGAAGTATTTCATACAGTTTTATTTACTGTCGTTTGGTAATGTAAAAATATGAGCTCAATACTTTTCCTAATATAAATGGATGCACTCTGAAGTTATAGCTTGATTTCAGATGATTTCTATTGTAAATAATGTTTGTAAATGTTTTCTTTGTAACCAAAAAAACAAGATCAATGAATGTGCAACAAAGATTTTATAATTTTGATATTTAAATAGACTACATTTTAATTAATGAAATAAAAATGTTATACATTTTAAATATAAATATGTTCAGTAGAATCTACTTAATAAATTTCAAAACATAATTCATTAGTTGCTAATTAAATCAGTAGTTCAATGATTTGCCTTGATTTCAACAATTATAGCAATTCAATGCATCATTAGAACAATACCTTCAAACCCTGCCATTTCAAAATAGTCAAGCACATTACATAGGGCACATAGCCAGCAAAACACTAAAGATTGAGTCCTCTGTTTGATAAAAATTACGCTGTGCGTTAAGACATTACGTAATTTCCCGTTTTTTGTTGGACCAAGCGTCATTTCAGTTGGTACAACAGTATGCATTCTGATAATTCAATTGTCAACTTTAACATGTTTTGAACAGAATGATAAGTTTTATATCTCCACCACAACAAACATGACAGACTGTGGGTCTTTTGTAAACCCTTAATCTTCATCATCAAAACAAGCTTATAATAAGGCTTCACCCATTCAGTAAAACCAACTCAATTGTCAAAAACACTTCAATTTAAACAATTATTTTCTTTCCTCCAACCCTCCCAAAGGAGGCCAGGAGAAGATGTTGGAAGTTTTTCTAACATCTTCTCAGACACGTTTCCCAGAATCGTGTTTCCATCATGTCTGTGTTGTCTTCCCACCTCGGTTGGCCATGTATTCACTGGGGGGACCTCAGGGCTCTGTCTTTTCTCCAGAATATAGTTGTAAAACGGTGGATGCTGATTCATGTGGATGGTTTTATGCCTCAGTCATTGACTGGTTCCCGTAAAACACTGTCTGATTAGTTTATAAGGGTCATTTACATTTTCTTTTAGTCATAAGCTCTTCTTCAATTATGTTTTCGTGCACCCATTGTTTTTTTGTTTTGTTTTTGTCATTTTCATAGATAATTCATAGATAATGAATGTGCCCTAGTTTTGTCATTTGTGATGGGCTATTTTGGCAGATTCTAAACATTATTATAGAAATATGGATTTAAGTGTTATCATTGTCTATTTGTGGGCTTTGTTAAACAAATGGCAAAGTTTCTTAATACTAAATGTTATTTTCTAAATTACTTTTAAATCTACATGTATATTATGGGTACCAACAGACATGTATGTTCTATGTGTACATGTATTAACTAATGTTTATGTTTAAAATAAAGTTAATTGCTACCAACCTCCAAAAATCTCATGTCACTTTAGAAAAAACAACAACAAATAATTCTTTAATTCTGGCCCAAAATACTACTTTTGCCCCTGCATGTTTCCCCCAAGAAGACGTTAGTTGCCAGGAGCCTTCAGTTGACACCACGTCGCCGTGGAAACTCCCAAAACAGGAAATTAATTCTACATCCAATCATAATCTATCGCTCCAATTTCTTTTCTATTACGCTTGACAAGGAGATACTTGGGTTTTTCCCTGATGCCATTCAGTTGTAAATTTGTGTTTGTTGTTGTTTTTTTACGCTGTGGTTTTATAGTAGCCTTAGTACATGAAGGGGTGTATGTTTTAAAACTTATATGACTTTATAGAGTGAGTGAGGAGAGGGTGCTCCAATCATAATCTTTTGCTCCAATTTCTTTTCTATTACAATTGAGATGATGTCGTGGTTAAATATGTAAATAACTCTAATTGCGTGTTCTGTATTGTCGTTTTGTCGGTCGGTCGGTTGGTTGGTTGGTTGGTTGGTTGGATGGTTGGGTGGTCTGTCAGTTATTCAGTGGGACATTTTGTCAGTTGGTCAGTCGGTCGGTCATGAGTCTAATCTAAAATAAATCTCAAAACAAAAGCGTAAGATCTAGCATAATGTAGAGCATTTCACTTATTATTAAAGTCTTCTGAGAAAATCTGACACTCTCAAACTAACTCAACCCATGAACATGACTGACCATACCCTATGTTAATATTTCCAGCATACAGTAAAATCTCACCCTATACTTTCATGATTGGATTTTTGGGGATATTCATCACTTGTGTGACATGCCACAGTTTTTCTGTAACAAAACAAAGATTCATTTTTCCTGATTAACTCAACTCATGAAAAAGATTTCCTCATATCATATGGTCCAGTTCATGCGATAGTCTATCTTGCCCAAGAATCTAATATCCACAGATTGTCATGAAAACAATAACGATCATTGCTTTTTTCCTTGAAATATGGCCTTTTCTTGGCGTCCGCCTTTTCTTCATGGAAAGATCGTCTCTATGCGTTGAAGAATGTCTCTATGCCTTGAAGATTGTCTCTATGCGTTGAAGGAAAGAATATTGTTCTGGTTATGCTATGGCCAGTGGATGGGAAATGGAATCTGGTTATTGTCTAGATTGATAGAATTACAGAAATGATGTGTTTGTGGGATATTAAAGACAGAGGGCAACTCATTCCCATACTGTGAAGAGGCCAGAATTATATGGCCTCAATGACTATAAACTGTGCATATCTTTGTCAAATGCTTATTTTTTAATTCAATGGCTTTGAAGAATTTAGGGGTAAATGGTCTTATAGTCATAATGTTCTTTGTTGGACCTCTAAATAAAAGCACCGGTATTTTAGACATGCTGCACATTGAAAGAATAGAATATAGTAATTTTTTATAAGAATACATTCTGGCAAAGTTGGAGGAAAAATTGGTAGTTATGCAAAATGATTATCATATTCTAAAGCATTTTTCCTAGGCTTTATTTTTTTTTCAATGCATATTAATGGCATAAGAAAGATGTGTCCATCTTAGTATAAGCAAATTTCAGGACCATTTTTTAAAAATCATTGTGTAACTGAACAATTTTTTTTTGCCTTTAATTTATTTGTAGATTATATTTTAATTGTAGCCCATTACATTCTTAAATAGGGTAATAATCCAACACCCAGAACAACTGATCTCATATTTTTATTTTATTTGAACTTCTGCATTTAAAGACCCAGTCTTTTTCAAATATTAAATATTGAGCACACTTGCTTGCCAGCCATGTATTTGTAGATAATATTTGTAATGTAAGCTATTACCATTGACCAAAGTCACAAAGCTAGAGGAAATTGGGCAGCTGGTCGTTTATTTCCCGTGTTTGTCTTCGTCTTGCCACATAAAGAGTTGTTAAGTAAATATTTATTTGGGCGGTGCTCAAGAGAAATACTTTTGCCAATAATTGAATTTAAGGGCCAGAAATGCAGACATTGAGGGTTTTGGGGTGACCATTGCACCCGCTTGGCTACAGCAGGCTGCAAAAGTCAATTGTTTGATTAAAAAGTGCTAATTGTTTAGAAAAATGTTAACTGACCAATATATGTTTACCCATGACTGTACTTCTTTGATACTTTTAGCAAGCAAGCACAACACTTATAAGAAGTGTAATAATTTATAAACTTATAAAACATTGATAAAAAATTCAAAAGTTTAATATAGTAAAAACTAAAAAAAAAGAACCAGAATAACCATTTTCTTGGCCTCTTGTGTGATAATTGTTGAAGACCAAAATTACAAATTGCCTTCTTCTTTTGAGGTTAATATAATGTCTTTTGCAGATATTTTATTAAATTATTGTTGTTTTAATCTGATATTTGTAAAGGATCTTTCAACCTGGGACCTTATTTGAAAGCTATGCTGACTCACAAACTCCCCGCAGTGATTACTTCCCTTGCCAGTACATTATATCACTGCCACCAGCAAGTTTTTCGCCCAAATACAGGCGTATAGTGTGTTTTTTCTGGACTTATCTCCACAAAATATAGTATCTTTCCTTTAAAAATAATAGATAATAATAATTAAAAATATTAATTTATCATATCAAAAATAAAAAGTAACTTAGAATATGAAATTATGAAAGTAAAATTTCACCGTACTGTACAGAAAACAACGTACTATACAAACAGAAAACTAAACACTTCATGTGATACTCTATTGTCACATGATCCTTGTTGGAGGCAGAGATTTAAGTAGCAACGCGTGACGTAATCGCTGTGAGGAGATTGGTGCACTCACTGCACCGTGAACTATAACCAAGGTTATCGATTGTCCTGGCCTGAGGTCCCACTTGTACTGGTTCCGGTCTACGATTATTTCACTTCCTGTCTGATGGGAACCATTTCCTGTATACCTGATTGATTCCGTTGTCATTGACGTTTATCTTGTCTCGATGGTCATGTTTTTCTAGCGATGATATCCAGGTCGCAGTTTGCTTTGATCATTTGGGGTCAATTCTGAAGTTAAGTGTCCAGACACAATGGTTTAATGTCTGTGCTGATCCATACACGGGTAAAATGAAATGTGGGGAAATGTTTTTAAAATTATTGACTGTCAGTACATTTTCACTTGTATTTTTTCTTTTGAGAAAAAAATCAGTACCATTACACCTTAAACATTTCTGGAGAGAATTAAGTTCAGTTTGTAATTTGCCACTTTGTTTATTTATTTATTTATTCTCTTTATTGTATACTGTGCATAATAGACTTGTCTGTAAATGCTTTTGTAGAGCATTTGGCCTCTACTGAACTAGAGATCTATATATTTCTTAAATACTATTTGAACAACCATAAAGACCATTTCTGCAGAATACTATGGTTCTTTAATTTCTTCTATACGTATATTGTAGGAAATACACAAACTAAGAAAATATTTAAGGTAAAATGTTTTTCCCACACACGGTGACATGTATTGTGTAGAATGTGCTGACAGTCAGCAAAGGTATACATGTGTAATATTGATCGCCTCTAAGATACTTTCCTCTGGTAATCAATTGATTGATTCACCCAAGGATAATGCATTGATGAGAATAATGCATTGTCGATTCCCTCAATTAATGTATTGAATTTGCATTGTCATACATGTCAGGGATGTTTGTTAGCTCCTCGAGAGAGAGTTAAAAGAATCGGTGCAAGTGAACTAAGGTCACTTCATACAATATTAAAGCCACCCAATCTTATTTTTGACGAGTATGTGACCCCAGAGACATTAAAGCCACACTACCTCAGTTATGACAAGTCATTTATGATGTTGAAATAAATTTTATGTACAGAATAAATACAAAATTAGTAAATTATAAGAAATTTAGACTTGCTAATGAGTATAATTATAAATTATGCACTTGGATAGGGGTATAACAACTATTGTAACAAGGTTATCCTTAGAAGATCAAATAGGTGGGCAAAACGTCACAGCTTTTTGCGCCAAATATCTTTTAAAAATGTCATAGGGATAAAAAAATTATTAAAATTAAATTCTCTTACTTTTGAAAGTACCCTCTTTTCTTACTGAACTAGGCAGAGAAATAAAAAGAAAGAACGAAACAGAAAACCAAACATGGTGTGCTAGGAGTCAGTTGTGGACCTAAATCAGATTGAATTAACAATTTTACTGGATAATCTGATGAAAATGAAATAAATCTCAAACCACCAGAGAAATTCAGTCATCAAAATTGGATTACATTTTGTTAATTAATAGAAACGGCCTGTTTTGAGTTGCCTGGATCCGCATTTCATTTTGTGTTTTGAAAGTTCCTGAAGGTTCTGAATTGTTCTTGGAATTTGAAGACCATGGTGTTTGGTTTTAATTTATTTTTTTGTGATGAAAACTGTATGGTAACAATTCCATGTTAGCATGTTCTGGTAGGAGTTTCTCAATTCAAATAACTTGCCTATCAATTTCTATTAGTCTGCATGCAAAATACACTTCTCAAACCCAAATTAATAAATAATAAAAACTTCTTTTGAAATAATCAAAGTGTTGCTCTCTTATTTAATTCTGTATTTACTCCTTTCTCATATTAACAAAAAAAAAAGTTTGTCACATTTTAAGTTCATTTTTTGAAATGTTTCATGTTTGTTAATACCCAAACTACAGTTTATCAGTTGTTACATTTTATTCTTGTTTATCATGATTTTGTGTTGTATATTTGCAGGTTCGGACCCTATTTGTCAGTGGCCTGCCTATGGATGCAAAGCCAAGAGAACTCTACCTTCTCTTCAGATCATACAAGGTAACCTTTCACCTCTGATTTCATTGGTTTAAAATTTTAAATCCATGATTCTCATTGGACACTTCTATCTAGATAAATTTCAATTTCACCTTTGACCTACTATATCATTGGTTGAAAATTTTAATCTGTTATTGTCATTGGACAAACATTATTTATTCGTTCATTAAATACATTTTCTTTTGTTGCATAGTAGATAAAGATACAGATGCTTTGCACTAAAGGTTTTCAGCAAAAAAAGAAAAAGCAGAAATTAACAGTATATTTTTTACAGCTTTTATTTTGAAAACTTCTTTTGTCCAGCTAGGCAGTTCCCTACAAACATTTTAAACAATCTTGTGTTGTATTTCAGATACTGCTGCGTATAGTGTACATGTATAAACATAAGTGTTGACAACTGGTTACATATACCTTTACACATTGAAATTCTATTACTAGTTGATGGGGTATAAACTGAGAGTCTTTAAAACTGCAGAAAGAACATTGCTGTGAAATAAGATTTTTTTGTGTTATACAAAACATGTGTTGTACCAGGTCGGTTCTACATAATTATTTAAAATTGACTTTAATATTTAAGCTAAATATATGAAAGCCGAAGTCAAATTATTGTATATGTTGTCAAATATTAAAATATGTCAAAATATTACTTCTGCATGTATTTCAAATAAATAATATCTGCAAAACAATATTTCACAAAAAGTAGTAATTTCACAGTTTTGTTTCTTGGTGACATTCATCAGAGCCAATTTGGAACAATTCCATATAAATTAGATTTTACTTCCCTTTGGGCCTGCCTGGTTTTACCCCCTCCTGCCTCATACATGAAATTACCAGAACTATGATTTTGGGAAAAAAGCTAATTGCATCAAAAAACCTGTCTATCATGTCATGTGTTGGGAGGATTTGACAGGATACATTTGACTTAGATTTAGCTTTAGTTTTGGGGCAATGTACATGAAGGTGTTTGGGATTTAGGAACCATTGAAGTTTTTTAAGACGGGAACCGTTATGTTAGAAACTTATACCAATTAAAATGCCAGGGTAGCAGGTCTTGTATGGGTATTTTTATCGCAATTTGAAACACTCCCCCAAGGATATTAAATGTCCAATTAGTGGCAGTGTTTCTTTAAAAAGTTTTATTAGGCCCTAACGACCTCTCATTAAGTACTCCTTACTGATGAGATGTGCTCCATTTCATGATTTAATCGATTACTGTTATTCAAATTGACAACAATCAAGCAGGCTTCCTGGATGTTTCACATGCAATATTCAGATTAAGACTTAATAATGGCTCTTGAATTCTAAATTAAAGGTTTCTCTTTGGCAATCCTATCTTAGAGTTTTACACTGATAACTAGTGTTGTTTCATTTGAGAATTACAGAGAAATATCTGTTACTTGAATACCTGTATATGTCCGCTCTTTTAACACCAGGTGGTATCCGATAAGCATGTTACTATAATGGTAACAAAAAACATTTTTGTCCACTTCAAAAGAAACAAGTTGCAATATTTAATATTATGGTGAAGCTTATAATTCGTATTTGACAGGTGTAATGTGTTAACATTTCATTTTTCCATTACAGGAATATTGTATTGGAAAGCTAATATTTTTATATATACTTTTACAGGAATTGTTTGACATCTCATGCATGGTATAACTGGAACATTCCATATAATCATATATTATTTGTTTCATATTTTATCATCATTTATATTACAACAGGGATATGAAAATG
>Ga0224511_10003180_pt1 | contig 11651 bp, 9 predicted proteins | sample SF_May12_sed_USG_2_FD_169988 | JGI IMG/M metagenome (GOLD analysis project Ga0224511, IMG submission 169988) | Sediment microbial communities from San Francisco Bay, California, United States - SF_May12_sed_USGS_8_1 | ecosystem: Environmental > Aquatic > Marine > Sediment | place: USA...
TTCTGATCTGCAGGAAACTGATAAACAACAGAACCCACAATGCGCGTTTGTCTCCCGTTACCACTGGCTAAAGCAGGAATTGCATTTTGATTCCCGAAGAATGCCGGAGCAGCCATGTAAACGTTTTAACGAATGGCGTAATGCACTCGATCCCTATGAGCTGACACTGGTGTTTCCCGCTTCGTACGTTAACAATCCTGCATCTATGTTCGGACATACCTTGTTGCGTATCGATACCAAAGACCAGGATGAGCGCACCCGCCTGCTGGCTTATACGCTAAGTTATGCCGCTGCCACCACCGAAGAGAATGGCATCGCCTTTGCCGTCAAGGGGCTTATGGGTGGCTATCCAGGGGTGTTTTCCACAGCACCCTACTATATAAAGGTAAAGGATTACAATGATCTGGAAAATCGCGATGTCTGGGAATATCGCCTTAATTTTACCACCGAGGAAATTGACCGTTTGTTGATGCATTCCTGGGAGTTAGGCAGTGTCTATTTCCGCTATTATTTCTTTGATGAGAATTGTGCCTATCATCTGTTGTCATTGCTTGAAGTCGCCCGACCTGGGTTGACGCTGACAGAGAATTTCGATTTTTACGCCATTCCATCTGACACTGTCCGTGCAGTGGTGCAGCGACCCGGAGTGCTCAAGGAGGTGGTGTACCGCCCGGCTCGTAGTACTATTATTCGCCACCGTCTGTCACTAATGGATGACGACAATCAGAAAATTGCCAGAAAGGTTGCGGATAGTCGGGAGGCGCTCACCAGTGATGAGTTTGTGTCTTTGCCGGAAAAAGACAGGGCAAATATGTTGGAGCTGGCGTTTGAATTTGTGGATTATCAACGATTGTCAGGAAAACGCGAGCGTGATGATGCCGCGAGACAGTCGTTGGCGTTGTTAAGCGCCAGAAGTAAATTGGATATTACCCAGGCGGCGCCGGATGTGCCGGTGCCGGAAGTGCGCCCTGATGCGGGTCACGAAACAGCACGGTTATCCTTTGGTGCAGGTGAAAAGGATGAGATTCAATTCCAGGAATTTACAGTGCGGCCGGCATACCATGATCTTATGGATTCGGATGGCGGTTATGTGCGTGGTGCCCAAATTGATTTTTTTGCCTTTAAGTTTCGCAAATATGAGAACGAAAATAATGTTCGGTTGGAAGATCTTAAACTAGTGGACATTGTTTCACTTTCTCCCCGCAATCGTTTTCTAAAATCCAAGTCCTGGCGCATCAACGTTGGCCGTGGCCGTAAATATACTCCCGAAGGCGGGGAAACATTGGTGAATCGGCTCAACGGCGGAGCGGGATTAACCTATGAAATGTTTGATAATATGCTGGTATTCGGCATGTTGGAGACGACACTGGAGACGACCAGCCACTTTGAAGACAGTTATGCGTTAGGTGCCGGGCCAAGCGTTGGTTCTTTTATCGATTTTGGTCCCCGTTGGCGTCTGGGCATAACCGGGCAAACTACACGTTTTGCTGCCGGTGAAAATCATACGGTATCGCAAGTAGCGCTGCGCCAAAGAATCAATATCACAAAGCAAAATGCATTACGTCTTGATATTGCGCGAGAACGCCAATTCAAAACTGGTCGTACGGAGATGAGTCTCGCGTGGCAGGTATATTTTTAATGCGTTGGTTACTGCTGGTTATAGTAGCCCTTGGTCTCACAGGCTGTGCCGGCTTTCTGTTTTTTCCGCAAAAGCCCTATGTGTTAACGCCGGACAAGATCGGTCTCAAATATGAGCAGGTGACCTTAACCACCAGGGAAGGCTTGAAACTTAAGGCCTGGTTTCTCCCGGCAAAAGGTCAGGCCAAGGCAACAGTGCTACATTTACATGGAAATGCTGAAAACATCAGCACGCACATCGGTAACGTTTACTGGCTGCCTGAGCAGGACTTCAATGTATTCCTCCTCGATTACAGGGGCTATGGCGCTTCACAGGGAAAAGCAAACCTTGACGGTGTTCACGAAGATGCCCGTGCGGCGTTGGACTACCTGGTTGCCCGAAAAGATATTCCGCCGAATAAGATCATAGTGTTCGGCCAGAGTCTGGGTGGTGCCATTGCGATATTTACTGTGGCACATACAACCCATCGGGATCAGATTAAGGCTATGGTGGTGGAGAGCTCACTCTCCGATTATCGTAAGATCACCCGGGAGAAACTCAGTTCCTTTTGGTTGACGTGGCCCTTGCAGTGGCCTCTTTCCTATACCATGCCGGATTTATACAGTCCGTTAGCAGTCGTGGATAAAATCAGCCCCATTCCGTTTCTGATCATCCATGGTGATAATGATCCCATTGTGCCCTTGCATCACGGTCAACGTCTTTTCAATGCGGCCAAGGAACCGAAACAAATGTGGCTGGTAAAGGGTGGCGCCCATACCCAGGCAACGGGCAAGCAGGAATACCGAAAACGTTTGATAGATTATTTTGAAGAAGTGCTTAAGAATTAGAAACTAGCTGCGCTCGTCGTAGACTTTCATGATTACTTTTAGTTCCTCCAGCACGACCGCGCATTCTTCCTGTGACAACGAAGCTGTTTCAGGCAGTGTTCTGCCTGCTTCCAAGTCGGCAATGATATCCCGGACCGCGCTGCAACCTCGGCTACACAATTTATCAATACAGTTCTGGATAGGTTTTGAGTGTACTGCCAAGTTTGTATCCTGCAAATAATCGTTTTAACAAAAACCAATGTCCCGCTTGTGAGACTGATTATAGCACTACAAACCGATGTCTTCGCGTAGAGCTCAGACGGCTACTCTAAATCCTTAGAAAACCCGTTATATCGGGCTAAAATCCTTGATTTGGATTAATCGAAGAGTGTATTAGAAAGAGAGGGGACGAAGGGATAAAAAAGCAGGTAAATGAAAAAATGCTTAAAGTTTAATTCCTCCGTCCCTTTTAACTGCTGAATGAAACAATGCAGGCGGCTGCTTAACTCTGTGTCTGTGGAATGCGGGGTAGTTCAGAGGGATTAAAAAATAGGCAATCACCTTTCCTTATTTCCCTGTGAGAAAACCGGGATCAGATCACAGTTTTTGCTAATATACCCAATACTGCGTTAACCTCGAACCATTAAATCTAATGCCATTCTCACAAGGAGGTGAACATGGCGCGTAAACCCCGTTTCACACTGCCGGGCATTCCCCAGCATGTCATCCAGCGTGGCAACAACCGTGAACTCTGTTTCTTTGACAAGGCAGACACCCGGCGTTATCTCGATATCCTGCAGGAAGTCGCAATACTTAACCTCTGCTATGTGCACGCCTATGTCTTGATGACCAACCATAGACTCGTCCCTGCCTACCGGGTCGCCCGCACATTGAAGAACAGTCAATGTCTTACTATATTAATTAATATTCTAGACGTATATTAGAAAAAACTGTGATCTGACCCCGGTTTTAAAATAAGGGAGGTGGTTTATCAATCAATCGGTCAAAGCGATTTTTGGTATAGGGACAATTTTATTCCTTTCTTTTTTCTCGGTCTGGTCAGCGAGCGAGGTCGCAAGAATAAAAGGCCCATCTCGGCTCATTTCTGTGTCAGCTGATCGCTATTATCTAATATCGGACCAGTGGGTGTTGGCGCTATCCAAGGACGGTGCAATTCAGAATCGCTTTAATACAAAGGAGTTGGGAATCCATGAGCCATTAGCTGATATTACGGAAACGGACGGGGGAGACCTGTATATCGGCTTGGAGCGGTCGCAGGAAATCTGGCATGTCAGCCGAGAAGGGAAGTTGAAAGAATTATTTCCACGCAAACCATCTCCCTTTGTAACCGACGCTCGCGTATTCGGGTTATCACGAGACCCATCTAAGGATGTGTTGTATTTGACAGACACGGTGCATCACACTCTGGAAATATGGGATCATGAAAAGCGCCTTACTAAGACATTGCGTTTACCAGTTACGGCTAACCCAAACTCAAAATATGCCGGTGCTCAACCTTTTACCTACCCGCTAGGCATGGATTTCTATGAGAATAGATTGTATGTCGCAGATACCGATAATCACAGACTAGTGGTTCTGTTCCCGGATGGAGTATTCGATAGGGCATTTGATGCTGTGTCAGAAGGGACGGGAAGGTATATCTATCCTAGACGTGTTTCGCGCAACAAAAACAAGATTTATTTTGTTAACCTCGGGCCGCGACTTAACGGCGGGCAAGTAGTGATGCTTGATATTAATACTGAACAGCATGATCTAGTCTATGAGCCGTTTCCGATGGATCCTGTAGATGTATTGGCACGAGCAGATGATTTGCTGGTGGTCGATAGTAAATCCAAGTCAGTACATCGCTTTACCCTGGGGGGGGAATATATTGGTCTGTTTGGTTCACAAGAACTACAGAGATTTTACACGGGTTCTGAGATACAACAAAAAACCTTCAAATGGATGAGATTTGTCTCATTGGGCGCCGTTATTATTATTCTTTTGAAGTTAATCGCGCTAAATAGAAGACAAAAGTCTTATCATCTGAAAGAATCTCCCGCGCCATTAATCGAATCACTTAGAGGAATGTCACAAGGTAGGAGGCGATTCCTGATTGGTGCGGTACCTGGGTTGGGCTATTTGGCGTCATCGCGTTATATCGAATTTTTCGGGGTAGTAATCAGCGCACTGTTCGTGGTTATCGCTGTCTATATCGAATTTATTGCTGGGGAGCGACATAGCACAGTATTCGGTGTTAATAGTTATGCGGCAACTACGATGCTACTTGGATTGATTGCCACAGTTTGGACTCTTACAACCGTACATGCGCTAAGCTTGGTTGAGAACGCATTAAATCAGGCGAAGGGTGGTGCTAAACATTTATTGTTGAAATTTATCGGGACTGCAGTGATAGCCGCATTGGCAGTTATAGCTGGTCAGGGTCTTGGAGAGATAATCCTAAGTTCTGCGCCAAGCTTATCTCAACTAGGCAGTGAGATGGGTATTGTTATGTCTAGTCTTTTTGACGTCTTAACTGGAGAGAATCCTGCCAATGTGGGTTACAAGGCGAGGCTTTTCCCGACGGATAACATCTTCCGCCAAGCGCTGGCCTATGGACTGGGGGTGGGCATAATTTTCTCAGCGCTTACCCATTTTGAGGAACGCTCCAAAGATAAAATAATTCGCAACGCATTGGTGGGGATTATTGCGGGGGTGCTCGTTTGGATCGCTAATATAGGGTTGTTTGGTAATGTATTGGGAAGTGGATTTATATTAATTATAACTCTTGGATTCTCAGTCGGAATTGTGATGTATGCATTCTTTAGAAAGACTCTGTCCCTTATATGTATTGTCGCATCGATGGCCGGAACCTGGCTAGGGAGCGCAATATATCTAATGCTTTTGGGCGCAGGGTATGAACTGTATGGCTCTGGCCAACTAGCTGGGTTTATTTTTAGGTCAGGTAAAAATGCAAGTGCGTTCTTTGTAATGACGATATTCATCTTATTAGTTCAACATGCCTTAACAAAGAATAAAATGGATAGCGAATGATGCTACGCTGGATAGGTCTAATCTTTTTACTGCTGGCTCCCCAGGTGCAGGGAGGCTCGGTAATTGATGGTCCAGCTAATGTTAGAGATATGCCAAATGGTAAAATACTGGTTTCTCTCAACGATGGAGTCTACGTAATCTGCAAAGAGTCGATTAAAGACTGGTTTCGTATTGAGTTACCAGTGATTATTCAGGCCCACTATGTGCACAACGGAAAGATAGATAAAGGGGTATCCCTCAGAGATAGGGGAGGTAGAGAGCTAGGGGTTACTATGGACCACGTACTATTGGAGCTAGCGTCAGAGTATAGAGACGGGGTTAGTGGTAAGATTATCGCATATACTCATGCGCAAAATATTAAGAAAGTTAAAGGAAAAACAGGCTGCTTAACGAATAAGAGCCAATTTCGATTTATAAACAGTACGAAAGCAAGGCTTGAAGAAGGTAATTATATACTGGAAAAATACTTTAACTCGCAGAACAAGACATTTGAAATAGGTGATGATTTTTATTCACCACCCCTGTTGCCTGAGATTACTGTCGAATACTTGGCAAGTGGTTACAGAATAGAAGGAGGGGATTTCCATTCCTTTTTTGCCAGCTTTGAATATGATCCTGATAAGCCACTAAGTGAGAATAATCTATGTTTTTTTCATAAATGTCTGGAGGAGATTAAAATAAATGACCCACGAAGGGTGGAGCTTGTTTTGGATGGCGAGAGACTCAGATTTCGTTCCACGAAGGGTTACAAGTCCATGGACAGGGCATCATCACCAGATGTAGCAGACTAGACCTTACAGATAATAATTTATGTGAGAACAAAAGACCCGAGTAATGGAATTAGACTCTAATGATGTTCTACATCCAATAATAATCAAGACAATCAGATACCCAAGGACAAACAATGAATAATGAGGAAATAATCGGTGGGATTTAAGGCGATTATTCTATTGTTGTATCTTGTAACATCATTTGTAGGATTTTATCTGAGCGGGTTGATAATAGATAAATATAAGAAAAATGAGATATGGAACTTTAATAAAGTATGGAACCTTATAAAAGTAGTTATAATTTCGTTTATTTCTTTATATTGTTTTTATAAAGCTGGAGAAGCTGTCGTAACTCTTAGAGATATGTATAAGTATGGGTCTGAATAACATTTAGCGAAAACCCGGGCCAGATACCAGTTTTTGCTAATATACCCAATACTACGTTAATCTCGAGCCATCAAATCTAATGCCATCCTCACAAGGAAGCGAACATGGTAGATAAAGCATGACAAATACCGATGACTCTCTGATTTTATGGTACTTTGCTGATCCCATGTGTTCCTGGTGCTGGGGCTTTTCGCCGGTCATTACCCAAATCAAGAAGGAGTTCGAAGGTAGATTCCGAATCGCCTTAAATCTCGGAGGCCTTCGGCCGGGAACAGCAAAACCTTTATCCAAATCCATGCGAGAGGAAATTCTGCATCATTGGCAGGAGGTTAATCGTCTTACCGGCCAGCATTTTAAATTTGAAGAAGCGCTGCCGGAAGGCTTTATTTACGACACGGAACCTGCCAGCCGTGCAGTACTCGCTTTCGGTAAGCTTAACCCAAAGGCCACGCTTGATTATTTTTCAGCGATCCAAAAAGTGTTTTATACGGAGGGTAAGGACGTCACTCAGGCGGATGTGCTGGCGGAACTGACAGTACCTTTTGCCGTTGATAAAAACGAATTCATGGTGCTTTTTCAGTCAGACAAGCTAAAACAGGATACGCGAAGCCACTTTATTCAGACCCGGCAAGCCGGCGTAACAGGATTCCCCACGGTAATATGGCAGGATGGTGATATGGCTGAAGTCCTATGTGTCGGTTACCGGCCCTATGACGTGATAGCTGAGAAAATAAAAGAAAAATTAAGCAATCATACAGGGACATAGCCCCCTTGTTGGTAGTACTAATCAATACGATTGACGTGCCTGCGTCAATGTTAGTGTTTTGAATTGTGACTTAAGCGCCTGCTATAGCAATCGTTCCCATTAATTGAGAACGCGGGGCGAAACGTTGGTACAGATGGTAAGCAACCAGTAAACCGTAAACGATGGTGCCGGAGGTCAATCCAATCCAGATACCGAGCCCGCCTGCGTTGAACAAAAAGGCCAATGACCATCCGCCGACAAAGCTGATACCCCAAAAGCCGGTGAGGGAGCACAACATCGGCGTGCGTGTATCCTTGAAGCCACGCAGAATACCGGAGCCGACAACACCAAGATTGCTGAAGGGCTGGTTAATGGCGAGTATTGCGAGAAACAACGTTGCCTGCGCAAGAATCGCTACGGAGATATCAGATCCCAGAAACCCATGAGTGATTTGTACATTCCAGGCAATAAGACTTACCAGCATTATGGTGCCAAGTGTAATACTGATAGCCAAAGCCGTGCGCATAATCCGGAACAGGGAATCGTGTTCTTGAGCACCCAAGACAAAAGAGATGCGCACTGTGGCTGCCTGCGCGAACCCCGTTGGTATTGCGAATACCACACCGGCCATGCGTAAGGTGACGGCATGTGCAGCCAGTACTTCTGCGCCAAACACCCCCATAGTCACCGTGGACAAAAGGAACACACCCATTTGTCCCAGGTTGGCTACACCTATGGGAACTCCAATATGAATAAGCTCAGGGATATAGTTATTCTGTTGATCTCGCCATTTGCTTAGCAAGCTATAAGATTTAAATGCCTTATATCGGATGACATATACCAAAACGGCGAGAAACATGAAGCACGCAGTAATGACTGATGACAGCCCTGCTCCGGCCAGACCCATGGCGTCGAAGCCGAAATGTCCGAACATAAAGATATAGTTGCCTAATGCATTAATGGGCATGCCGCATAGCGTGGCCAGAAATATGATTCTGCTTTTTTCATGGCTCGCCAAAAAATAATGCATGACATTAAACGCCATCATGGCAACAAAAGTGAATGCCATCATTTGGGCATAAGGAACGCTGATGGTGATAATGTTGTCGGCAATGCCTATTGTGCGCAGCGCAAATTCTGAGTGATACACGATCCAGCCACCGGGAATGGCCAACAGAATTCCCACCAGGAATCCCTGCTGGGTAATGCTGCGCACATGATCTAAATTTCCCGCGCCACGGGCCTGGGAAATCAGTGGTGAAATTGCGGCAATGACACCGGCAACCAGGTAATAGAACAAAGAATAGAAATCGCTGACTACGGCACCCGCAGCCAATTGAGTTGGCCCCAGCCAGCCCATCATGATCACATCGGTAATGGCGATGCTCATATTCACCAGGGAAGCCATGATCAATGGCAGGGCGATGCGCGTCAGCCTGCCGGCCTCGCGCGCATAGCCCTGTTCAAGAATGTTACCGGCAAATCTGGTGGCTGTTGTGATCATGTCGGGTTCCGGTTTCGTCTGAAGTGTTTCCACTTAATTAGAATGACGAAAAAATACCTCATTTGGTTCCCGTTCCGGAGCCACGGGCTTGGATACGTCTTTGCCGATCAGCATGGCCGGGATACGGGTAGAGGCACCATTGTAAAAGCCCACTTCCTGCCCCTCGACAGAGCGGGGGTTGCGGAAGGTGCCAAATACCATGTCCCACAGTGGCAGGTCGGCGTAATTGTACCGGTGAATACCGCGGCCGTGATGAATGGTATGACTCTCAGGGCGCTGAATCAGGTAACCCAGCCAATGGGGTGTTTTGATGTTGGCGTGCTGAAACATGGCATTGAAGGTGAGGAATAGGGCCGCAATGGCGCCGGCCTCCGGGGCCACACCCAGCAGCGGGAAAAACACCAGGCTCCCCCATGTCGTAAACATCGCCGCGTCAAACGGGTGCAGGTAGTAGGCGCCAAAGGCATCCAGGCTTTCGGCGCTATGGTGCATCTGGTGGCCGGCAAACCACAACCAGTTCCAGGTATGGGCAGCCCGGTGGTACCAGTAGTGGACCAACTCATAAACCAGGATGCCGATGACAGTGCCGGCGGCAATCCCGAGCCCGCTTAGATTCAACAAGCTATAGCCCTCCGTAACGGTGCCCCAGAAAACCCCTATCTCGCCTGTGAAGTAAAAGATCGCCCCGGTGACCAGCAACCCTTGCAGGCGCCAGTACCGAGGTTTGTTGAATTTGCGTTTTTGAATCAGAAAGTCCAGCAGCAAAAATGCCGGGATGGTTGCTAGTGTGATCGTCGCCAGTATTTCCATGATGTGCCTCCTATTAGGTGATAAAGAACATACCAAACGGTATGTTCTAGGTTAGGCGCATCGAGCGAAAAAGTCAATACCAAACGGTATGTTTTTATTTTATCTATAACCTACTGTATTCTATTGTTATTTTATTATATAAGTGGATTCATGGGTTGAAATTCTCTGAAAAACACATACTATACAGTATGTGTTAGTTTTTGCGGTTTGGATTTCAGAGAGGGCGGCGTGTCGAGGAAAGGCGTTGAAACACGGGAAAAGATTTTGGATGCGGCCCAGGCCATGGTGCTTAGCCGAGGGTTTTCCGGTGTGTCCGTGGATAAGGTCATTGAATCTCTTGGGGTGACCAAGGGCGCATTTTTTCATCACTTTAAAAACAAGCAAGACCTTGCGACGGCCTTGATCGTTCGTTATGCGCAGGCTGATATGGACTATTTTAATGAGGCGCTCGCGAGGGGGGAGCGTCTTAGTAATGATCCTTTACAGCAACTGCTGATCTTTATCGGTCTCTATGAAGAGCTGTTTGCGGGACTGGCGGAACCGTATCCGGGTTGTTTGTTAGCAACTTATATTCACGAAGCCCAACTTTTTGACGAAGATGTCGAAAATACGATTAATAACGTATTTCTTACCTGGAGACAGGAATTGCTAAAACGACTGAAAGTCATCGCCGCGAATTATCCTGCCAGGCGCAACGTAGACCTACCTTCGTTGGCTGACGAGTTTATTATTTTAATTGAAGGGGCATTCCTCCTATCCAAATCTCTGCGCGATGTAAAAATAGTTCCTCAGCAGTTACGGCACTATAGAACTTATCTGGAGATGATTTTTCTCCCGGATGTATAAGTGGTCGACGATAAGCTTTGTAGCTCGTGTTGAGTTGGCCGTCGGCTAAGACTTAAAGCGGTTTTCTTAATCAGACATCATCAAAAAAAGAGTATAAAGTGGGGAGAAATTTCCGTTTAGTAACAGTTATCTGTATTGCGTGATTATTGATAGAGGCGGCCTATCTATTTCGCAAGAACATTCCTCAGATTTTTCCATCCCCATTTACGTGTTGTAGTCATAATGCCGTGGTTTTTAAGGATCTCTATGTCTTCCGGCTGAAGATAGTTACTTAATTCACTGGCGAGCGCATCCAGGTACGGCGCATAGTTCATCCATCGCTTGCTTGAACTGGTATAGATAGGCTGGCGAACTTGCCATACACTCTCTGTTGTGATGGCTCTTTGTTCTTTGTAAAACTCAAGGCAATGCTCGTCCCAAGGTAGGCCAATGCTCTCGATAATTCTCCGGGTTTGGATGGCAGGATTTTCAATCAGTTTGTCGTAATCGACATCAATAATGGTATTTGCGGGCAATATCTTTTTCCAATATTCCATAGTTTCTCGATAAAAACGATAACGGGCACCTATCCATTTAAGGTCATAGGTCCAGTATACGAAAGTAAAAGGCCGAAAATAACAAGATAAACACGTATCCAGCGGGTTTCGTATGGCGTGTATGATATGTGCTTTGGGAAATAGTAATTTAATAAGGCCAAGACGAAAAAAGTTATCAGGCATCTTGTCAACGATGCGGTTCGCATGTTGCCGGTTATTCTGAAGTACTTGTAGATAGCTATCTGTATATTGCCGGATTGTGTCCTTATTTAGGAAATTATGTAATTCTTTGCCGTAGTCCGATAGCGAATCGCTAGGAAAGACCTGGGCCGCTATATGCGCGATTTCCTTTAATTCGCCCGCAGCTGCGCCCTGGGGATGGCTGCAGATAATCTGTTCTATCAGTGTTGTGCCTGAGCGTGGCATGCCAACCACGAAAATGGGTGTTTCCGATTCGCTGCCAAGATCTCTTGCCTTTTCAAATAATTCTTTATCGTAGTATTTACGGGTCTTTCTGACCCGATTTAGGAGGACTTTATCCTGATCCGTGGCGG
>Ga0224511_10003181_pt1 | contig 11650 bp, 8 predicted proteins | sample SF_May12_sed_USG_2_FD_169988 | JGI IMG/M metagenome (GOLD analysis project Ga0224511, IMG submission 169988) | Sediment microbial communities from San Francisco Bay, California, United States - SF_May12_sed_USGS_8_1 | ecosystem: Environmental > Aquatic > Marine > Sediment | place: USA...
GTTTGTTTGTTTGTTTAAGCGCAGTTTGTTTTTAACACTGACAATGTTATAGCATGGCGGTCAGTTCACTAACAAGCGTATCAGGGTTTACCAATATTAACCTCTTAACTCTGCGAGCGACTGACTGCTTCTTTGCAAGAGCCATTTAATTAAGAAGGACAACTGAACCAGACTTAGCGCTTTTTCGAGTATAAATCATCAAGGAGAACGATTGGCGTTCTGGAGGCGCTAGAACCCATGACCCTCGGAGTACGAGTCTACCGACTGAGCTGAAGGGGTTCTGTCTGAAACGTGCAATGTGCGATAATCAGTGAACATGCATGACAATTTATTGTAGTTTATTGCTCTATGTTTAGTTCTTGTTGTTGTTTTTGTCATCGACGCTCCAATTATACAATAGATACATTAAGTAGATGTATGATGACTCGTTGTTTTAGTTGACCTATAGAAAAAATGAAAATAGATATAAACGGCGACATGAATGGAAGAATGACATTTTCGTCTTCTAGATGTAGCCATATACATTACCGTGTGCCAGTTTGTATACAGTTTGTTTGTGGGACAAATTTGCAACTGTAATCCTTTGTGCAAAACGGATTACCCTTGAGTTCAGGAAACCATGAAATTGTTTCCACTAACACAGGTCAATGGAAGAAATAGGAATCACGGTTTTCGTTTTATATCAATGTTAATTCGAACGTATTCAAGCGTTTTTGGACTTACAACAAATCCTTGTCTGGTTGTTCCTGCTATTAATTCTTACACAATATCTTTGTATGTGTATTGAAATAAAGCTTAGTGATTACATTCGTAAAACTAGATCTGCAAAAGATTTCCCCTCATCTCAATACACCAGTTTTATAATTATTACTAACATCGACAAGCATTGTTCGTGTTTCAATTAGCAGGAGCTGTCACTTTGAAACAGTCGGCGGTATTGACAAGTACAGAAATCAGACAAACAGCTAGGCACACGAATGTTTACATTGATTGTGTTGTCTTGTTGACACCGATATTGACACCTGCTTAAGTTTAAATCACAGCATAATCCTAATGGTCCATTCAAGACATATTTACTTTGTCTCCGTACAAGTTGGTCTAGTCGAAATGAAACAAAGACTGCGAAAGTTTCTTTTCATTTTTATTTGCTTATCAACATTCAATATCATAGCTGGTTAAACGCGTATATTCTGTATTGTTTTACTATATAAATGAAAACATTTCAAGCATATGTTCTTAGAGTAATTTTGATCTAACTATCAATCTTTTTTAATTATGAGTTTTGTTGACGTTGGTCTCCAAAATAAGCAAATTGGACAATGTGGCAGGATGTTGTCACATTCGTACATGTGAGTATACGTTTTTAATGTTTTTATGTAACGCTTTGGACGGCATTCCTTATCTAGGTTGAACGTTACTTTCTTTTTCCTTAGTCAGAAGTGATTGAAATATAATATAATGAGGTCAAGAAAGTAATATGCTTTGTTTTATCATGTATGTATATATGCCTCACTGCTCAGAATACTATTAACGTAAAACATAGATCATGATTTGAATGGATACAACGTTTGAAAAGCGTCAAATACGTACATGTATATTGTTTGAGTGTTTGTATTTATTGTTATTAATGTTTCATATTTATCTGTCGGTGTTTACGGAAAGCGTGATATTCATTTCGACTGTTGAAGTGTATGCGTATGAATTGCCGCCGGGCCGTACTGGAACATTTCGAAGGCATTTGTTCGTGGGTCAATAAGTCGAAGTTGGGCCAATACGAGCTCTTGTCAAACCATAGTAATACAAATTGAAGAAATGATTGAAGAGAGAATGTTGTCAACAATGTAAACATGTCAGGTTTGAGGGCACCATGACAAAATGGCCCGTACAAAAAACAGACACATAAAACAACACAAAACATATAGAACACCAAGACGCAACAGATACTCAGAAAAAAAACTATTTGTTTGTTTTTCGGTTTTTCTATTTACAATTTCTTAAATGATTTCTATAAGAAATATGAGTTACCGCCTTGGTACAGTCAATGACTTTCATTGGGGGGTTTAAATCAGGTTTCCGCTATAGCAAACCTCACACCTGTTCAACATTTACTAGATAAGTAAATGAAACTAAAAATGTATTTACACTCTCTACCTAGGCAACGTAGAACATGGAAAAAATGGAATTGAAAATGGAAAGTACATTTTAAAACGAAGAGAGCATTTTAAACACTAATGTTTTCAGTATAGTTTAACAATTTTCTTGTCTTTTTTAGTTTTTAATTATAAGAAAGATTTCTCCAAGAAATGTTGAGCTTCCGCCTTGGTACTGTCAATGACTTGTATTGGGGGTTTAACCAGTGTTAAGCCATAGCAATCCTCACACTTTCTCAACATTGTTTGGAGAAGAAAAAGAAACACACGTGAATTTACTGTTTCTAACCAGGCCACTTAGAAGTTGAACAGACGGAGAGGAAAGTGAAAAAAGTCAATTATAAAGAACAGGGGTAAAAAAGAGAGAACCCTACGTACAAAGGTCTTCTGTCTGTGAAAATCATCACAGGCCCGTGGCATAAGGGCCTTGAATAGAAAAAATGTAATGTTATTATTAAAATCATAGCATCATTCCCTTCCCTACTGATTAGGTTTCGAGAAGGACATTCAGTATACAGCATAATAGTAACAGTCATGCAAGTCTAGACAAAACAAAAACAAAGAACAAAACTAATTTATGACTGCTTACGCTGCTTTCCAAAACTCGACTTAATAGTCTTTTCAAAAGTGGAAGGAAGAAGTGGAGTGTAATGAAAAAGGCAAAACCACGTGATAATAACAAAATCAGAAGAACTCTAAACTATTAAATGACGTCATTGATTGCTATTAAATTCAACTTGAAAAGGGAAAGCCTATTTGCTAATATTTTTTATTGTTCTAACCTGTAAGGGTTCGTCACGCGAAAACACGTTGATTGTTGAGCACAATGTCGATTGACCAATAGAATACGACTTCGCCAGTACTGTTGACGGTCCTAAAAGTGTTGAAAGGATATTTGTTGTTGACCTAGTTTAATTCTTGGAAATTAATTTCACGAATGATCATACAAGAAACATTTTAAGAGTGGCGAAGTATTCCGGGGGACAAACTAACGCCAGCGTAATAGTGACAACGGCATAACAATTATATTTTTAACAGTAGTGAAAAATATAGACAAACAGTGGAAAAAAGTGTATTACACCGAAAAGCATATTAGAGATATATGATTTTATACTTATTGATATGTCTTGAAATAAAATGCATTTCCAGACACGATCATAAGTTAACGCAGAAAAATATGAATTTAAGGATTGAACACTCTTCACGAATGTTTTAATCCTTCCTCTGATCGTTTGTACTCAAAAGGTGGTACTTTTGAAAAAAAATATAGGCATAAACCCCTTATAAATACCTATATTTATTGTTACAAAAAGAACGTTTGGGTTTTTAAGAGATTTCGTATACTAACAACAATAATATCAACCTTAAGAACCTTAAGAACCTTATCGCTTAAATACCAACTATGTCTTTTGTTGCATCTTTTGCAGTGAGTTTAGGTATTGTTCAATGCCAAAATGTTCAGCTGTGTCAGAATTGTGATACAACCAACTGTCCTGGCACATCACTGTATAACACAACCGCCGAACGCTGCCTAGATAGTCTGGGTACGAATGGGTCAATGTTGGTCAGCTTTGACCAGCTGGGTACGTGTCGTCTGTACAACGATTCACACTGTCTGACGAGATATAATGACAGTGCGGTGGATACATCTGTTTACGGCACGTGGTCGGCAAGATACACCAACGTGACAGAAACATGTACGTGTATTACTTCTTACCAACATGTCAGAATATTTAATAACTTTTTGCATTTGAGGTTATAGGTCAAACTAATTGTTACGATGACGACATGTTATGTTTTACTTCATTCCAACATAAAAGGCTATATGACGCGACTGATGAAACTTGTTAAAGTGACTTTCGAAACACTCACATATAAACATAATATATTCATTGTACTATCAACTTCAACAGAAAAATCGTATATATTATATTGCAATTGAAATTACAGTCCGCTTATAATGAACCCGCTCATAAGGAACTTCCACTTATAAGGAACCGATTTTCATTCCCTAATCTTTATTAAGGAACTAGTTCACTCTACTTTCATAAGGAACTTCGATTATAATGAACATATTTTCACGGTCCCGATGAGTTCCTTATAAGCGGATCTTGCTGCATGTAAATCTTTAGGCATTGTATTAAACGTTTTGTCCACATGACATTTTTATATTATTTGCAGCGTGTAATAGCTTCCGTTTGAAGACACTCAAGCGAAGAATCCAAGCCCAACCAAATGCAAGTTTCATAAATATTGAATTGGGAGAGTGCATGACAAAATGCTTTGATCGGGTGACATGCATATCTTTTACCAACCTGAATTTTATTGGCGCAAGTGGCGGTGTATTTACACGTTGTGATCTATATGACTCCTTAGAAAATGCATTTCCATATGAACAACCATATGCATTTTATGATAAAGTATGTTCTACCGGTACGTACAGTTTTCCTAATGCATACCTTTGGTCCTTAATTGCCATTACATGTACTTCGTGTGACAATGCCTTTGAAATAGTTTGTGTTTATAATCTGGTGGATATGAACGAATTATATGCAGAAAATTAAAATGTTTCCTGTGGTTGTGATATTTGGACATTGTAGTTAATAGCCCTCTCGGTAAGCCTTGGCGAGGCTTGGATTCCAGACACCAATGAAAACATGTTTTAAATATTGTCATTTTATATTTTAAGATTGAAAAAAAGTTGTAATTTCCATCAAAACCGTCATATATAACATGCGGAAACATAGTGGTTTAAGCTCAAATCGCGCACGAAGCAGTTTTAAATATAAACTAATCGTTGTATTGCTACCGTTGATAATAATTTCAATGCAGCTTTGTGTTGATAATTTTATCGTCATTATGACGTATTTTCATAATTGTATATACATGTACACTTTGGTCAATCGAATATTGTCTTTTTACCTTCATTATATATCAGGGTGTTTAATGGAAGAGAACGGATATGGCTTTACCGTAAACATCGGTGGTTATGGAGTTATACAAGCTGTTTATAAAAGATCTACTGATACGAACCAACCAGATGAAGCCCCCGTTGATAGCATTGCATTTTACACGTGTCGTCCTGGTTACACACACGTGTCGGGAGATTTGCAGAGAAAGTGTTTGCCAAGCCTAATCTGGAGTGGACAAAGGCCAAGATGTGTACCTGTCTGCGAGGTTGCATATCCTCAATCCTGCAAGAATTGCAACGCATTGGCTTCAAACAAGCCACATTGCACGATTGTTAATCAAACCCATACTACGAGTGATATTTGCCGAAACCTTACATACTCATCCTCTTATTCGGTTAACTATAATGGAAGTGCATGTCTTTTCTCTGATTGTCAATTTGTCATGGATGGATTAATTGCACAAGGTGCCTTTATTTCAACGACGTCCTGCTCACGTCGTAAGTATTTAGACGAAACCCCAGAATAAAATAAACCAAAACACTATAATAGATTTCTTTTTCGCTATCAACCAACCCATAGTTTCTTAAATAGTGAATGCATCTTTAAATGTACGTTGATACGTTTCGGTCTGGCAAACCTCTGTTCGTCTTCTACGTGTCATGGTTTGAGGGAGGAGGTAGCACTTTCATGGCCTGGCATAATGTACACTGTGTATATTAATAATTTCCAAAAAAACGATTACATTAGATTTCCATTTCAGCTTAGTTAATATATTTTTCTTAAAATATATGAAGTATTTAATTCAAACATTAAACGAGAGTTGTACATTTGCGTTGTGTTATTGTGTTTTGCAAATTACATTCCAGAATGTCCAACATTCACGCTTAAAAGGTATGCCAGGACGGAAGCCGTTTCCCATGCAGATGTTCTTTTCTATTCCGTTGGCGTTGATGAGTGTATCCGTGCGTGCTACAGCCATGCATTGTGTACAGCCGTGGCCTATGATAATTGGAATTACAAATGCCAGCTATACTGGGATACCCCATTCTCAAACCTGTCGACAGTACAAAATTCTGGAAATAAAGTATTTGAAGTTACGTGTTTAGGTAAGTTTTATGTTTATAGTCTACTTTTTTGCACCATCTAACGTAAGTTAGTTTTAACTAATCTGTAGTTTATTTTACATTCCATATCTATAATTACAAAAAAGCGTATGACATTCGCAAAACAAATTGTATGAAATGGATATTTAAAAACGTTCATACATTTAGGGTGCACGTATCAAATTGCTTGTAATTGTGCACGTGAAAGCGAATACAACTTTCTGTGATGACAATTAACATCAAATCGATTAAATGTACAATGTACTTGTCACTATCACAACACGTTGATTATATTATTCATATTTATGTTTAGCGTGTCCATATCTACCACCTGTTGCCAACGCATCGATATCCTACTCAAGACTGGATCTCGAAGTTGGAACACAAGCCACATACCAATGTAATGAAGGATTGGGCCCACGGGAACCGAGTGTATTAAATTGTACAGAAGATCTAACATGGAATGGAATTGAGCCGAACTGCACACTTGTCTGCGAACAACCACCAATCTTACGCAATGGCACCATTGAGCCGGAACTTCTGTATTATGTTCCAGGAGATACTGTGACATTCACGTGCCATGCAGGCTACGAGTTAAATGGTACTTCCCAACTACAGTGCAATGATACGGGCGCATGGAGCGACCTGTTTCCAACTTGCTGGACAGCTACTTGTCTTCCGATCAATGGAATTCAGCATGCCAAAATAGAATACAACAACGGAAATAAGAGTGCATTTATTTCATGCGAATACGGATACATTCTTAACGGCAGTTCTGAATTGATTTGCAACTCTACAGGAACTTGGACTCCGATGCTACCAACGTGTTATTCGAAAGGTACTTTTTAATAATTCTGTTTTATTTTCATTTTTACACTGCATAATTGGCTATTAGCAATGGCACTTAAAAGATAACTAATGATGCTCATGCAATATCCAAACTGTTTTCCCATAACTAATACAATAACTTGCAGAAATGTTAGATGCACCCTTATTTAACTTTCAATGCATTTCAATACTTACCTTCCTTATATTTAAAGCACTTACGACACCTTCGGCAACTGCTACAACATCTACCATAACAGCGATCACGACAACATTTCCGACTACCACAACAACATTTACGACAGCAAGTGCAACTTCAACAACAGCTTTTGAGACAACGACAATGACCACTGCCTCGACTTCCAGCGCTCAAAGTACAACGTCTTCAACGACGGCCACTACGACCACACCACTGATTACTAGTACGTCTGCTTTATCCACGACTATAGCAACTACAATTTCAAGCACGCCTACAACAACATCCACGGCTCTAACTACACATTTTACCCCTTCAAGCACGGCTACACCAACAACAGCTCTGACTACACGTCCTACAACAAGCATCCACTCCGTTACGACCAGTCCACGCGCAAACAGACCTGCACCACAGCGGTTGTATATCATGCCCTGTATCTGCTACCACGAGAAGATATTCGTGAACATGACCAAAGCTCAGATACAGGCTTACCTGGAAAAGGAAACTGCAATTCAAGTTAACACCACAGCGCGGTACAGGGCTAAATACGAATGTCGCGCTGATCCTAGGACCTCGTCTAAGATAATAGGTCTGATGGGCAGCGCGATCGTTGCAACTGTTGCTGGTGTCGTTGCGCTAACGGACATCAGCATAGTGTTGAAACATCTTAAGGCGGCAATATCTAATAACTATAAATTATTTCATACAAGAAAAGTCAAGCCATTAGAGCGTTAATGTATTTTCTAGAACACGATGAAAAACTTATTCGATTCAAACTTATCTGAAACTACCTGACATTTTGTCTTCATTTTACTTCTGACTGGCTGACGTTTAAAAGGCAAGTCTACATGAACCTAATGGGTTTCGTGCAGCGGTCTACAAAATATGGTAATCACTGTTTTCAAGGCTTTATCACACTGCAATATATTTCAAACGTCACCGCATACGTTGTTCGCCATGCACATTTTCTTGGCAAATCTGTACAATAAGCTGCTTAAACTGAAGCAAAAGCAAGTCAATAGCACTACTTCTGTTAGAATGGCACAGTGCTCGCACGCAATTCGGCTGAATTAAGCACGGACAGGAAGACGTATGATGTTTGTAATTTGCGAAGACGTCGATCAACGTTCTTGTGGCTGTCGTGCGATGTCATGGTTATTGTGTTCCATCTAAAAACCTGGTAACACTTCAAAGCCACAATTCATATAGGCATTGTGAAGTTGATGTACGGTACGAATATTTGAATGGCCTGTCAATGCATCGCAAATGAAGTGAATAAGTTAAAATAACATACGGTTGGTGTAAACCATTCTTGTTTATTTACAAGTAATAAGACCTAAGCACTGTTGGATATATAGCGTGTTTAATTGTGTGTAAGATTAGCGATGAGCTGGTCTTAAGTATCATTTTGTTCTCATTGTTTATTTATTGTCAAAATATTTTAGTTATTAAATGTGTATATGTGATTTATGCCTATGTTTATGAGAATTACATAATTATATAGATACATAAACGACGCTGAAAAAATCTCATGTTTGTAAAGTGTGATCTTATATACTACTAATAATAAATGTTGCCATTAAAATCGATATGCTCCATTATTAACATCTTGATTATGAAAGAAACTTTAATATGTTAATATTTCTGAAATATGCTTAACATTTATAACCAGGTATCTAATTGTAAACATGACAGAACTCTTTCTTAATTTTTTTATAATAATAACGCTGTTTCATATGAAATCTGAGTGAATTCAAAAGTGAAACGGAAACATGGAATGTATGGTAAAAATAACACCTTTACACTATTTTAAGCGGTTCATCAAAAATGGAAACAGAGACAATAAACAAATGTCACCTATCACAAGCAGAAATTATTCTCAAATCTGAGGACATAATCACAACGTTTTCATACCAATATCTTCACTGTAAGACAAACCATATTTATATTTATCTGAGAAAAAAAGGATAGTCCTCAGAAACCATAGTCTGCATAGGGAAAAATGTAGCCTCGTTTTAACTGTTCATCAATAGTAATGAAAGTTGCTAAACCACGGACGCCCCCTAGCGCATAAGCGAAACTCTATTTTAAAATAGAGAAATACTGCCCATTATCCCGGAGGACCAGAAATATATAACAACACAATAATGTAGTACGGGGCGACATTTTACAGCCGCAACACCAGCACTAAACACCAGGTGTAGCAAATTAAACCTATTAAAAACCGTTTTGATTGACATCGTTAGCCGTCTGCTTAAATGATGTTTATAATTCATACCGCGGGTCTGGTAGGATTCAACACCCTGGTTAAACATCTAATTATGCAAGTTGTCGGATCCGGCAGACAATTTGAAAACTATTATCTTGGTATTTGATTGTGTATAGTTTAAATGTATTTACTTTATTCAAAAGGACCAGCACCCAGTTTCCGCTCAGCTCGGTGCGTCGATGTTATTTCTTCACAATCTTTGTTCGTGTATCAATAATCAGGCACTGTCTCGCACGGTGAAGTGTTAGAAATCATAAATATTCTATAATTACAGAGAAATCAGCTAAGTAAAATATTTAATTTTCCTGTTGTACTGTTAATTGGAGGAACCTTTTGGCCCCTGTTTCGATTTAATAAAAGCATATCCTTAATGATGCATTCACGATATATTTACTTTGTTTTCTGACAAGTACGGAGAGACACAATGTAACAACTCGAACGGATGTTCGCTTTGATCGTTCAGTTGAGTCAATTGATATGCAATAAACGTTTACTAAGATACAACACTTAATTCAAATCACATTTTATTCGTCCATATCTGCCGTGTTTGTATCTGGAGGATTTTAACACCAAGAAAGTTGAAAAATGGCGGTGGAAGTTTTAATACTTATATGTGAGTATCAATTTGAGATTGTTTTCAACAATACCGCAATATATTTTTATTACATAAGTATATTATGTATTTAATCGTAAATAAAAAACAGGTTCACTTTGCGTTTAATTGGATACAGAATTGCAAATGCCTAGCATATTTTGAAAAAAGTGAGCAATTTTCGGGTTTCTCTTGACTGGTGTGCTAGTATGGGTTTTTGGCATTAACGAGTGACTCCACTCTCCGACTTAACCGAAATTTTTCAAACTTATTAGAAAATGATTATTTATAAAAACATATACACGTCTATTTCATTCTTTCGATTGTGTAGCTCACTGTATTTGACCGTTTTTTCGCTTTTATTAAATTCCAAACAAAATATATTCCAGCCGAAACAAACGTCTATACTTGGTCACAATATTTGCAGTATGTTTACTAACTTAATGAAATAAGATATCAAAAGTAATAACACTATTTAAAGACATATAATGTTTTGAAGTAGCTAGTAATAACACATCAACAACAAACCAAAACATCGTAAAAACATTGCCTGATCTTGAATTAAAGCCGGTAACTTACGCACTACAATCTGATGAATTAATGCTTTCGACGGATAACTGAAACACACATTTGCAGCAATACAGAAGAATCACAAACCAAGTAACATTTACGAATATGACATAAGATAAATTACCATTTTTTATTATTTTAATTTTGAAACAAGATTGAACAGTTTACACTCTTTTTATATCAAAATTTAAACATTTTTAATAAGACGTATATAATTTTTGTAACAGTGCTTTAAAGAAATACACGGTATAAAGATCAATTTAAGTATTGCACATATAATGTTTGCTATATTTATTAAATTATATTACAAACCTATGCATGTTTCATTTGACGACGCCAGTTATGCGTGCTAAGCCTTAACCTCTTGATCTTCTGAAACTAATATTGACAGTTGATGCTAGGTTATTTAACTAGTTCAGCGTGTCGCACGCATTAACAAACAAAGGTCAATCTTGTGGGCTATACTTTTTCATTAAAGTGTAGTTGTGCATTAGTTTTAATGGTTCTTTTAAAATATTTTGTTTCATTTATAACAGAAGCCATTTCTGTATTTAAAAAAGCTAAAAATACATGGGTATTTTAGCGTATCAAACTATGTGTTTACAATCTTATATCTTAATGTTTTCGAAAGTGTTTTGTGAATGTTTGTGAATGAATACGACTTTGAAACCATTTACAACAATGACATTATGATTTAAAAATTCCAAATCCGATGTCTTTCACGCCGGCGCTTGGTGCCATTCCTGTGCCAAATATGGGCAAGTGTTGACACACCATTGGTGTAAAACACGTATTTGATGTACGTTTTTTTGTAATTCTATGCATTTAAAATACTATACAGTTTATAAACCAGGTAAAACATTTAGACCTGTATCTCAAATAACATTACATATGCGTGTAATGTATGGTTGATGCAAGTAAAAGGGATTTTACTAACATAACCAACAGTTTGCAAAAATTGTTTTGATACAAACCATGTCTTTTTCATATTTCACAGTGTGTTTAGGTGCTGTGAATTGTTCTAATGTTCAGC
>Ga0224511_10003182_pt1 | contig 11648 bp, 7 predicted proteins | sample SF_May12_sed_USG_2_FD_169988 | JGI IMG/M metagenome (GOLD analysis project Ga0224511, IMG submission 169988) | Sediment microbial communities from San Francisco Bay, California, United States - SF_May12_sed_USGS_8_1 | ecosystem: Environmental > Aquatic > Marine > Sediment | place: USA...
TATTTTGCTTATTACATTTCAATATCATCTCTAGTTTTTGAAAATGACAAATGGACTTTTGGGGGGCTGCTTTGGGCATTTCAACATGTATCAACACCTTAAACCTGACAATACCCTTGGCATACAGTTAAATAACAAATCATTTTTACAGCTTTTCAATATTTGAACACTTTTAAAACCATTAGCAACAGCAAATGGGAAATAATATTGTGCACATTAGGTACAAATATTTTATGAGATGCCTTGAAAATATCAGAACACCAATAAAATCATGAAGCAGCACATGAACTGTTTTCTGGTAGCAGACACATAAAACTTGTCAGCTGGGGGAGAAATTACAGAAACAATGTTGTGACGTCATCGGTTTGAGAACAATTGAGGTAGCAACAGCTGATTTAGCAGCAGAAAAAAGCAGACAGAGAGATAGGCCTGTTGGAACAGATATACCTTGATGACAATTCTGAGGCAGCTTACGGAGACATCAACCTTCACAAACAATCCAGGAATTTCTCAGCTGATTTTTCTACAACAGAAGTCCTTAACGCAATTTCTCAGAATTTCTCAGACTCGTGTACCCGTGAATTTATATAAACAACGAAAAATGTCTGCATTTTTACAGAAAACATCAGGGGGAAATGGCACAGAAAACGGATTTTTAAAAGAGTATATATATATAATGACTGCTCAACCCAACAAGGTCTTTCCAGCCAATCCTAGCCCAAGAACACTGCAAGCAGACTGACTGCTTCCTTACATGGGTCAAATGTGAGGAACAACCAAACACCACTTGGCACACTGTCTAGTTTCAACCAGTATTATAAAATCGAGCACTCCCCATGGCTCTCCAACCCCTAACCCCTCAATATACACTCTAGAGCTTTACTGTTAAAGCTAATCAGGCAGGTATAACAAGAAGGTCACACAGTATCCAAGTTGCTTGCTTACTCGTTACTAGAACTTAAAACATGTAGATGCTAAGTATGTTTGTATATGCAATTTAAATGAACCTGGTTCTTTTAATGAAGCATAGGTGTGCTAGATTCATGTCCATTTACTGTTAATATTGTGTCTGGTTATGTAGACCAAAAAATAATAGTTGTGGTTTTAATGTTATTAGTTCTTATTTGCATAAATATAAATCATTATTGACAGATATGCATATAATGCACCAAAAGTTTGGCATAATGAGCATCAATTAGCAAAACCTTACCATCAAGTGAGTCTGCCAATGATTTTAGCAATCTGAAACCAAACACAAAACAACTTGGATTGAAGTGTGCTTCTGTTTTATTTGCAACTTGCTTTAGATATTCTTAGCCAGAGTCTAAAATAAAGATAAATCCTCAAAAATGTGTAATCCGAAAATTTACCCACAAACTATCTCCTTCAATATAAACAGCATGAAGGCATTGTTAAAACATAACAAAGACCAGATACAACATTTTGTCAACGGGCAACTACATTGTAGTTCATTAATACAATATTGCTCCATTATAATTATAATGTTACCTTACATTTGCATTTCTGAACTCATACATTACAAAAATGTGTTCCATGTGTTCCATATGTTCACAAATTCAAGCATTAACAATTTGATTTTCATCAAACATTTAAACCCAAATGGCATCCAAACAGTTGTTTACAAACACAAAATCAACTCGCAATTAACATGAAATAATCTTCTTTAGTCGTCTAAACAATTGACCTATCGACAGCCCGCCCTCCTGTCCTGGCCTTCATGATTTACGCATCGCTTGCCTTAATACTTAATATTATAATATGAAAGCCATATGGCTCAATTATAATATATCTAACCAATTATCGGACTAGGTGATGGTGATAGCGATTTGCACAGGTATGATTGACAAGTGAATACAATAGATGGTCCGACAAAGCTGGTCCGTCAAGACGCCATTTTGGGCGGGCTGTCAATAGGTCAATTAGAAGTCAAACAGTTAAAGATAGGGACCATGTTCAGCAAATATTTCATCCAACATCTAATAGCAAATATATTTCAATTGCAAAGGTAAGCTCTAATCTACCCAGAATTCTTGATATAGCCACCAACAAATGGCATGCCAGGTGTCATAATTCAATAATTCCTGGCCCCTTTCTGACATTGAACATTTTGTCTTATACTCATGTTCAACTGCAGAATTGAGATTTCATACATTTGAGGGGTTGAAATTTCAGCAATAGTAAATAAAACATCAATGAAACACCTACAGCGTAAGAAAGTGCAATGTGTTGCATTACTTCATAGGCACCACCTTTTCACAGATAACGATAGATAGGCAAATAGTTCACAATTTTTACAGAAAAAAATCTTAGACATTTAAGTAAGATAACTGACATGATGCTGGTAAATCATCATTTATTTTAAAATAAGCCTCCATTTATAATACACATTATTTTAGAAAGATTTTATTAAGTTCCACTCAGCTGTTTCCCCATCACATTTAGAGGGGTAATGAGATAATGGGACAGATTTAAAGCAAATAAAAGCCTATACACCAAGGTAGCATGTCTGGACACCTACACTGAAAGATAAACTATTGTGGAACATATTAACTCCTGTGTTAGGGGCACATCTCAGAGCCAGCAAAATGTTATTAACAGTTAGTTAATAGCCTTTACCACGATCTTATTTGGGGATCTTTAGTCTTATTTTGAAAAGAAAGCTCTACTTACTGCTAAATCCACAATATGATTATCTGGTAAAGTTAATGGTAAAGTAACGAATTCCAATAGGCATCAATGACCTCAAAGGCAGTGTTTTTGTCAAAAGCAGAACAGTGTGTGTGGCACACATCACTAGAGAGAATAATATACAAGAATCAGGAGTATGTGTAAAATATGCTCAGAAAATGAACTTCAAAGAATATAGGACATTTTCTGACAAAATGTGATATCTGTGTATCTCTTGTATAAAAATATTTTGGTAACATATTTTATCATCCTACATCCTGTATAGTTTGCATCTAGCTTCCAGATTATTCTTTCTAGACTGTATAATACATCACAAGGAATGCCAGCCTCATACTTTCTAGAAGATGAAACAAATGTCAGATTAACACTGTGGCTTCTCTACTACAGAATGATAATATGAGGAGAATCATTGTAAAACAGTTCAAATTATTGGTACAAGTTCCAAGGGTAGTGACATTAAGTCAACCAGGATACAACAGCATGAGGATACAAAAAGACAAGACTTGCATTCATGAGGCATATCTTGATAAGTGATACACAAAACATGAGCATAATTCTAAACAATCTAGTGGCAGGATATAAAACCTTCATCTGGATCATTGTTCCAGTAAGAATGTCATGCATTGCTACATTAAGAAAGACTCCATATGGGAATTTAGTGTTTATTTCCCAGTAACAGTGAGAAGTAATGTTTTGGTGCACTGGACACTATCTAGTGCCAACACATTAGGGAAGAACCAGAGCCCTAACAAGTAATGAAACTTGTTTCACTTTCAATCTCTGCCTATTGCCATGCTTACTTTGGCCCAGTGGCCTTATGGGTATTTTTCCAGCAAGTAGAGAGAGACTTCTGGAGAACAAGCAACAGCTTTCCTTTACAGCAAACATACTGTGCTAACACACTGGGTACAATCAAAATGTCACAGGTTGTGGTTCTCAATGAAGACAGTGTAGTTGTTACTCAATGAAAACTCATGTAAACAGCAGTGATCCTCATCCTCAAATTGAATTTGACTTTGTTGAGAAACATATACATTAATAAAAGTGGTCTTTGTTTCACCCCAGGGGTTGTAATGTAGCACGGTCAAGTGCTCTCCCATAATGAGATCAAGTAGTACTATTGTTGGGCAGTCAAAGTAGGTTAATACATTCAGGTTAATATATTCATAATACGTCACTGGCCTGGAAGTGGACCATAACATCTTTCATAACACGTTTTCCATATTTGGAATTGCCGTTGTGTATTTGTTCACGTGGGTTGTTAACCTTAGTAACCATCTGTATTTAAGAGCCCGCCCGGCATGTGCGGCAGCGGACTCCTGGCTTTTACATTTAGCCATATTCTTGGAATAAATTAGTAACCACCATCTGTCTTTCTTATTTACTACATTACAGGGGACTTTTACTATACATGGCTAATTCTAGCTAGAATACAGTCAACATCAAGTACAGTAAACCCCTCCAAACCGGACATCAACGGGATCAGACAAAATGTCCGGTTTAGAGAGGATTCCGGTATAATAACATACAGGATATTTTCCTATTTGCCTATAAATACACCTGTGGTAAATTGACACTCCAACTATAGTTTACATTCAACAGCTCTTTTCATTCACTTCGAGGGAACACAATGGGTATGTGTGTGTTTTGTTTGTAATTTAAGGATAACATTATGCTTTTTGTGTTATGTTTGTTCATTTTTTTGCATTAAATTAACAGGTGCGAAATAAAATCTTATTCAAAACAACTGAATAATAAAACGTATCAACATTCTTAAAACTTAAAATACGTATTCTTATACATGCGCAAGTAACACTTAGTGAACATGAAACAAAATTACTGCATTTATGTTAAATAACAACAAAAAGATTCATCGATTGTGGTCTGTTTTTTTGGCGTTACATCTTATCCTAACTATTTTCTTCTCTGTCACTGTCAACATATTTTGCACTTAATCAATATAGTCCGTGTCATTGCACTGAGCAAAGTGTTTTAGGTTGATGCAGTTTAAATTTTAATTTTTGACGGATTGAGGTTGTCAGATATTGAGAGGTCGAATTACATTGAATCTAACAATCTTGGCCGAAAAAGTTGTCCGGTATCCGGAATAGAGAAGATCCAGTGTTCAGAGTGTTTTGTCGCATTAGAATAGAAGGGAAAAATTCGGGACCGATGAAATCGTCCGGTTTCATGGCGATTCCGGTATTGTGGATCTGGTTTAGAGGGTTTTTATTGTAACACATTTAACACAAACTATTTCAAACTTTACAATTACTCCGTTCACCTAGCATTAGTAAAATAGGAACACAAAAACGACCCACCTACCCTACCCTTTTAAAGCCTGTTACCGGAACCAGACATATGTTATGGCCATACTTCCATACTTATTGTTTGAATAAGCTTAAAGATGCTATGTCTGTATCTTAATTGATACCCTTACAGTCGGTCACAAATTTTGCTATATGTTTAGTATGCCAAATGAATTTAGATTGCAAAAGGAATTACAAAATTGCGTAAAAAAGGTATTTTGGTCACAAAAGTAAACAACAACAACAACAACAAAACACAAAATCAAATACAAAAATCCTTGCCAGAACCGGGAATCGAGCCCGTGACGTCTTGTGTCGAAGGCGGTTGCCTTACCTCTGGACTACCGAGTTGACTGAAAATATTGATTGTAGTAAAGCTATATCACTGTTTCAACCATAGACATAAGAAAGATATATTTATATGTATACGATTTCTACGCAATGGGCCGAAACGTAAATAAACACACCCGGGTCACACATTTTCAACAAATTTATTTTTTCTGTAATATTTTAACATGCATGGATAACTACAATTTGTTAACTCTCATATTTACCGGAGTCGGTTTCGCTGGTTAAAATGTAAGATGTAAACAAATCTGATCAAAAGATACAGACATAGTATCTTTAAATATTGAAGCATATTTCTATTCAACGTAACGTAACGTAAACTTCTTTCGTGATAAAACAAAGAAGAAAACTGTTGAGACAAACTCAGATGTCTTTAAAAGGTAAAAAGACTCAATGTTAAAAATTTAACATAATTGTTTGAGAAAGATTGCTTTCGTTACTACTTAATAGAAAAATTGCTGTTATTTAAATTGAAGATAAATAATTTTGTTTTTAGAGGTGTGTGCAATTCAGACATTAACAAATGGGCACATTGAACCACACAGTAGGGGACTGTACAAAGCAACCGAAACAGCACAAGTACTCTGCGACCCTGGGCAAGAACCTGAAAACCCATTAACTACATGCACTTCGTCCAGATTGTGGGATCCTGTGCCTAAATGTATCCCCATTATATGCAACAGTTTGCCACAAGACATTCAGCACGGGCGATATGATACAGGGGGTAGAACTTCACCGTTTTCTTTCAATCATACGATATTGCCCGTGTGTAACAAAGGTTATTACTTACAGACTCATATGGTCCTCACGTGCATTTCTACCGATATTTGGAGCGGTAATCATCCAGTTTGTGAAATTATTAAGTGTTTTCGACCAACAGTTCAAAACGGATTGTTTACTCCAACCCGCAATTTCTATGATTACAATACACAAATCAAAATACAATGTAATATGAACTTTGAAATCGAAGACGGACCAGATTCTCGAACTTGCCAAGAAGACGGAACATGGGGTTCAGATACATTGCATTGTGTCAAGAGTCTGTGTAACGACACTCGTGATGTTATGCACGCCTCTATTGGCACTTTCCCACAGCTGGCGATTGGCGAAATTGGTAGTGTGTGGTATAATTATACGGTGTTTCTTCTACAAAGTGGGTCTGTCGAAATAAATTGCTCCATGGATAGAAAGTTGTCGTGGATAAGCACTCCTGAATTTGGTAGGTTTTTAAATGTGTTGATGGATGTTTTAATAAATGTTCCAAATAATTTATATGAAAGGCATAAACAGTATTATAATAAATCTAATTAGCTGCACACATAGTTTAACATAACTTCTTAATTAGCTAACATTTGGTCTTAAATAATTGAATTAATGGGTAATTTCGTGTGTTTTTTTGTAAAAAGTGCCGGTTTGTCCCGTTCCGAAAATTGACAATGGACAAAGCAATGCCTCTGACTGCCTAGCGCCAGAGAAATGCCGCGTTGGTACAACATTACTTTACACATGTAGCACAGGGTTTGTTGTTTCCTCGCCGACGACGACATGTCTTGCAGACCATTCATGGAGTGACATACCGGCTTGTGACAAAGGTACGTGTCGTATTGTAGTAAGAATAAATTAAGTATGTAAGTAACTAAGCTAGAAAACATCTTAATGGTATTTTAAGATTAAAAAACGTAAGTGTACGGGCGTTGACTTCTTTTATATTGTAATCCACTGAGTCGGAAACTTGCTCATGTGTTCGCTGTCTGCAGAAGGCTGACCCGGGAAGCATTAATCAAATCGCGTATAACGTGAGAATTAAACAACAAAAACACTCCGAATTAAGCGACAGTAAATATCATAAACCAGGTTTTCAACAAAAATCCTGGTTATTAGATTGGTGAATGGCGGGCGGTTGGGCGGGCGGGCGGTCGTATCCTAAATGGCGTCAAACTGAGGTTTCCGCTCAATAACTTTAGTTTGTTTTGGCCTATTGACACCAAACTTGCTGTACGGGTAGCTTATATTAAGTGGCAGCTTGGGATTGCTACCCAGTTGTCTGTGATTAAGGTCAAGGTCACTGTTACAAAAAATAAAAATTCAGTTTCCGCTCAATAACTTTAGTTGGCTTTAGCCTATTGACACCAAACTTGCTGTATGGGTAGTTTACATCAAGACGCAGCTTGGGATTGCTACCCAGATGTATGTGATCAAGGTCAAGATCACTGTTACAAAAATAGAATTTCAGTTTCGCTCAATAACTTTAGTTTGCTTTGGCCTATTGACACCAAACTTGGTGCATGCAACCAATGCAACCAAAATAACTGCATCATTTGTTTTCTTCACTGCCATTTTTCATTTCTTATTCCTGTCATATCAATAGACAATACCTGGTTGAATAGTTGAAAACCTGGTTTCGTCGCATTGCGGCGTTTCTTGTTTTCTCTTTATAACGATTGTGTCCATATGTACACTTGTGTGCATATTTATTAGAATCAAGGTATGTTACACTCATTTTTATGGATTACTAAAATCCAATTTAATATCTTTTTTAAAGAAAAAAAGTTAAATTTAAACTAGTTTAATAAAAACAACAGCATATAGTCTAGAGCCGTTTCGACATAGAACGAGTCTGCATTGAGGAATTCCACGTGCAGCTTGTGACCCACTGTTTTTCGCTCTCCATTAAGGAGGAGAGACCGAGCTAAATGCACAAAGCAGCCCATATATATTTTTATCTTCAAAAACTAGCAGTTATATTGAAATAAAATTAGTAAAATGTTGCAATGTTATCTCCAAAGTACCATTTTTAGTTATAAAACCCAAAACTAATTGTAAACTAACCACAAATTAGCCAACACGCTGGATTTCACGCGTTTGAACAGATCTATAAATATAAAAATAACATGCCTTTCACAGTTTTGATTCATGGATAACGTAAGACATTATAAAGATGTTGGTTGTTTTTTCAGCTAACGAAGAACCAACAAATCACTTATCTGTCGCATTGGCGACAGGAGGATCATTGATCGCTATTGCCGTAGCAATTGTTGTCATCGCTTGTGTTTACTTTCGGTGAGTTCAAACATTCCTACATAAAAGTTTATGGCCGATGTTGTACAATACACATTATGCATTGAACGACAGCATAGGTATTTTTATATGTTACCTATCAGCGATTAAGTACAAGTGAGACAACAATTAAAGGTTCTTTGAACAATAATACATGTCTTATTACACGTTCGAAAAATGTATTTATTTTATTTAAAAGGCAAAAAGCCAATTATGCAGCTAAAACTTGTTTCTTCTTAGACGACGGATGTTATCAATGGGTAAAAAGATAAATGACCAACCATCAAATAATCCAGACGAACCGGGGAGGAGTTATACAGATCTTCACAGGAACGCACGAGATGAGGCGGAATACACAGAACTGCAGCTCCGGAACAGCTTATATGACGTCACAGAAGAACGGGAGCACACGTACTGCAACATGGCAATAGCTACGTAGATCAAAACACTTCAATTCTGAAACTTAAAGCGTTGGTGTACGATCTTTTTATCACCTTTAATGTTAATATATCAATCAAAAACGGTATTTTATCGTCGAACAGAAAACAATCATAACATGACATCGAAACATATTGTAAAATACGTAAAAGTATACATACACGATATGTATTATTAAAACGTTGACTGCCAATCAATTTCGGATATTGTTTACCTACAATTCTGGCAACATTCGTGATTTAAATAGTCTTGGAAGTTTAAGATATGGATTGTCTACTAAAGCCCGGCATGCGGAGTATATCGCTGGAAGCGATATAATTTTTCAGAAACAAAAATCTCACTGTATGCGCATTCCTTGGCATTAGGATTTTGTTATCGGTAAATTAGTTTTGTGTCTTCTACATGATTATAATTATTGACAAGATCGTACACTGGCGTTTTCAGCCTTAACATGTATGAATATGTATCGGGCGGACGGACTTCGACAGATAAGGCCATGGTAAAACAACGAAGCTGTTTTATGCCCAAATACGTGTGGCATTGCTTCCTATGGTTTTGAACGAAATGGAACAAAAAATAATTAAGTGTACATATTAAACACAATTCATTTAATTCAACAGTTTAGTTGTTGAAAAACACGTTCTCTAAACATTAGTTAGAAGTTATTTGACTAAAGAAATACACTGTTTATGTTTTAATAGGAAGATGAGTGTACATATACATTTAACCTAAGTCAAAGAGACTGATTGACGAATGGTTTTATATAATATAATATTTTAGCCAAGAGTTTTGTTGAATTATTCATGGACATTACACGGTATATCTAAACAAATGTATATACATGTATCATAAACAGTTTGTTTTTCTAACTTTTATTATATTCAAGATGTGTTTTGTATTGAATTTAACAATTTGTTACTATTTCTAATGAGTAACGGTTTATTTGCTTATTGTTTCAATGACTATGTTTCCTCATAAAAATCCACGTATGTACCAAATGATAATATTAACACTTTTTTGTCTTACGCCACTTATATGATCTGCTACATTTATTACCTTAAATACTTGCATATTCACACAAAATGTTTAGTATTGCAACGCTTCACACTTACATGCTAATTAAGCTTTAAATAAAATTAATTATCATATAACTTATTATATTTTTACGGTTATTGGTTATGAATGATTGTCATTTGTTGATGAAGTTGATCAAATAATAACGCTTTGCAGTTTTATAAGAAGATTATGCATACAAAATTTAAAAATAAGTTCTCGTGTTAAACCTGTCAAACTTTATACACTTAAAGATGTTATGTCTTTATCATGCGAACTGAATTTGTTACTTTCAATTTTTAATCATACAGCAGTGAATCAAACTCCAGTACATATAGTAGAGAAAACTCTCAAATATAATAAAAAGAATGTTAAAATATCAGCGAAAATTAACTTTCTTTTGTTTGTTAGTTTCCAAGGATAATGTTGACATAGTTAAATAGCTGATCACTTTAAACAACAGCAGTTGCCTTGGTAACGCATCGGACTGGGGTATTAGAGGACCTAGGTTCGAATCCAAGGTCTGACAAGAAATGGTATATTTGTTTTTCTGTTGTTGTTGTGTTTTTACTTTTTTGCGCCAAATACCGTTATAAATAATTAACGGTTGCTAATCATATTGCATTGCTATTCACTTAAACGTAAGTGAACTCGCATGTTGCTACCATTGAAAAAATATCAAGATATAGACATTCAAAAGCGGGTCTAAAGGGGAGTCGCACCCGGTGCGCATCTAGCCTAACAGCCGGAGTCCTAAGATTGTTAAGAATGTTTGTGCAAAAATACCATCACGCTAAGTAATGTCCTAAACCATTTCGTTCGATTCGCTCTGTCCTTTATTTTGTATCAAATAAAACGAAGTTAACATTGATAAAAACATGCGCAGATTTTTCCTATCCCTTAAATATGGTGTCTAATGCCATAACACAACAGCTTCCCGACTTTAACCATAAAAAGACGTGTCATTAGTCGTACAATACATTAAAACTCAAGCGGTTGAGGAAAACGTGTGTAATTATCATAATTCCTTTACAGATAAAAAATAAACTTCAGCTCTCTTTTTACAAACTCGTCTTGATGTTAGCGAATGCTATATAACGGGCCTTTCTTCTTTGGTATGGATTGTATAGAATAAACCGAATACTTTCAAATATAATACAGATATATTATTTAAGCAGACCACTCAATTGCACTTGTTATTTGTCGCTAAAAGTAATAATTGATGCGCAAACAAAACAGTACTTTATTTTTTAAGCGTTTAACAATAATGTTATATTGTTAAGTTGAAATCTTAAAAAGCACGAATTTCATTCAGTAGATTTGTTCATACATGTGTTTAGTGCTTGTGTAGCGGCTTCAAAATGTCGCCCCATACTACGTAGAAAAGGCCAGCTTGGCTCTAAATAAGGCAGAAAGAAACTGCTGCATTACCGAGAAAGAGCTCCTTGCCGTACTTTCGACAATACCTTTGAGGGCGGCGTTTCTTGGTCCGCAGTGTCCACCGAGCGCTAGTAAGACTTCCTCTCCTGAAGGAATCACGCGACAAAATAGCTCCGTGGATCGAAACTCTCGCAAACTATGACTGCGATTGAGTAAAGGCAGAGTCCAAACATGGTCACTGCGATGCTTTGTCCAGGTTTGAGAATTAAACTGATGAAAGGGAAAGCCCTCAGGAAACATAGCCTGCACGAGAAAACAGCAGCCTCGGTTTTATTGAAGCCTTTCATCAGTAGT
>Ga0224511_10003183_pt1 | contig 11645 bp, 3 predicted proteins | sample SF_May12_sed_USG_2_FD_169988 | JGI IMG/M metagenome (GOLD analysis project Ga0224511, IMG submission 169988) | Sediment microbial communities from San Francisco Bay, California, United States - SF_May12_sed_USGS_8_1 | ecosystem: Environmental > Aquatic > Marine > Sediment | place: USA...
TCTACGTTATTCACAAGCTGGTGAAGTGATATCGTGGCGGCTGGTTTGCTGGACACGGTGCATCTCAATACTCCCGGTTGTGTCTCGTCTAACATCGGGGCAGACAATACAGCTAGTGGTAAGTCTGTGGTAAACAAAGACATAGTAATCAATGGTGTCTCACTTTGTGTGTGCGTGTTCGTGCGTGCGTGCGTGCGTGTGTGTGTGTGCGTTTGCGCGCGTGTGTGTGCGTGTGTGTGTGTGTGTGTGTGTAAAAATGACGATATTTATTGTTGTATTGAACAACCCATGTTGAATCAATTTAAACCTACAGTATACTTACATCTCAAATCAAGTGAAACGTCGCTGCTAACATTCGTCACTGACATCGCATTAAAAGCCTGGCACTCAACAGTGTACCCATCCATCTCTCGTGTTGGAGCTAACTCCAGCACATTTACTGTAATGTGACCACCATAGTTTCCTTGATGTTGTGACATTGCTCCAGTCATGACTACTCCGTTAATAGACCACGTGATCGTTGCGGCCGGGTTAGAGGAATCCGTGGTGCAGGTAAGCCTCAACTTGTTGACGCCGTTTGCAACGATGTTAGCGTTACCGGTTATGTTGGTAAAGCGAGGGGCAACTGAAAGAAATGATGTCTTGAAACTGCGCTAATTAACATATTGTTCGAGGCATGACAGTAGCTATCAACAATTTAGTAAGCATTTCAATTACGTCGTGTTAAATGTACTTTATGTCGTATATTCAATCAGTTATGGATATTATTATCGAAGTAATAAATGTTAAATTAAAAGTACTTGTGTACATTTTATTTCCAGAGTGCATAAATCTTCTCCATCTGAGACAACCCCATTGCTTGCAGTACACGAGTATTTGCCGTAGTGGGTCCTGTCTATAGTGGTTATCCCGTAACTGAACTGGTTGGAGGTTACGGGACCTGGGCTGGAATGTCTGGTGCCATTTGGAAGGATCCATGTAAAGCTGGAAAAAGGTTTGCTGTCTGCAGAACACGTGAGAGAGGTTGACGATCCTTCGTTCACAAGGCCTGGGCATGTCGCAGTCACAACAGGGTTGTCTAATAAAGCACATAGCATAAACCAATATATTAAAATGTAAATGCTATATTCATTTTCACCTACCGTATTATATTGCGAATTGTACCATGGACCAATGCTTACACACAGGCACAGTTATAACGATTACTATAATTGTTTAAACATGAGATAAATCTTAATAATAAAGATGACAACAGTAAAACCTTCAACTATCTAAACACTTAAGATAACACACTTTAAACCTACATGTAAGGCTAAGTTTAGTGCTGCTGCTTGAAGACGTTCCGGCTACGTTGTTCCCGGAACAAGAATATGTGTCTCCGTCCATGCTCCTGGTCAGTTGTATTGTAAGCGTCTGTGTCGTCACCATGCCGTTGTTGTCGCCCTTAGTCTCTGACACTGGTGCAGCGTTGGTAATGACATTGTGGTTATGTTCCCACGTGATAGAAGCAGCTGGGTTGGAACTTCCGGTAATACAGGTGAGAACCAAAGGTCGGCCAGCAACTACTGTTTCGGGGTTCCCTGACAGGACGGCTGTTGTTGGCTTAACTGGTGTTTTAAAACCATAACAAAACATAACGACAAAAACACTAAAAACCCATCGTTATCATATGTTTTGCTTACAAAAAGGTATTGCGAACAAAACGGTTCGCCAGGGATTGTGATTATTTTAAAATGATAACTTATTCTTATTTGATATGTACTTAGGCATCCATATTATCGACCATACTCATTTTGTCGGATATTTATCACATAAGAGGGCTGTTCGATAAGTTCGTAGAATTTTGCAATATATCAGTCAATTTTTAATATTTCTTTTTGAAATTTGACAATGTCCTTTATTTATCCGATGTCAACAAGCTGTTTGAATTTAAGGTATCATACTCTTTTGATTTTTTTTAAATATTGGTTACCAAAGTAACCCATTTGTTGCTACTTGCCGGGCATCATTTTTTTACCGAAATTACTAGTATGTTTTATATTTCAAAGAAACCCTCCTCGAATAGCAAATTACGCACACATTAAGCAGACGATGTAATAATGTCAAAACGTTATGTCCGTAGAAGATCTCTGTTATAGCAGTATGTTAAATGTTGTGTGCGTCTGTGTAAATCACTTGAAATGAACTAAAGTTTTAATTAAAATGTCAACAACAACCAGTTTTATTATCACATCACTTGTGTGATTCGGCTGTAAAAAGCTGATTATCCCTGAACAAGGATCTACAACAATATCGACTTCAAGAGTAAAGACGTCAGTATTGGACGCAGAGACGCGATGAATAGTGACCGACGTATAACTTTGCACGTTAGATTTTTTCACATGACCGTATTCAGCTCTACATTGCATTGCATATTGAAATGTCTAAGAAAACCTTACACAGTTCTGTTTATTTTTGAAGGACAGTGACATCCGTCATATGTCCAAAATATTGAAAACCACAATGCAAACTAAACTACTTAATGACGTTGACATTAATTTTGCCTTTAGAGCCCCTAAATGTTAGTTACCACATGTAAGTAAAATATTTGTAACTTTTTCACGGGTGAACATATTTAATTGCTCAAAGTCAAGTCTTTTTTATACACGATTCTTTTTGGAGTTTTAAAAATCCATTTAATTACAGTAAATAAGTTTTATTTTGTAATCATTGAAATATTTCGATGCTCTTTGTAAACTGATGTTTTCAAAGTTTGCAGGGCAGACATTGAGTAAGTGAACCTAGCCCTTTAAGCACAGGTGTCAGGTAGAGATTGCATAACATGTGGGATGGATACTTTGGGGAAATAAGTGCGCTTGAGGGCACTAAGTGCATGTGTTCCTGCGTGCTGACGTTATTCACTTTAACTTTCAAATACATATTTTAGATTACTTGTAAGATAAACCAGTGCTGCCTTGTATTTAACAATACATATATGTTGTTGATATGACAAATTATATAACACATTTAACACAACCGTATACTAACATCATTCGATTCGTGCTAAGTTTAAGAATTACACTGAGTATGGATAATTTACTCAATCTCTAGATTATCATTTTCTTCCTACTTATAAGAAATAGGTCTTATAAAAAATATCCATACACTCTTTTAAATTTAGTAAATCTTAAATGTAAAAAGTTTGTATCCATTTTCGGAATACAATATGAAAGCATGTTCTCCTTCATTTCAAAGCATTTCATTTAAAGCAATACCATATGACATTTTACCCAAATTATATAGTTTAGCTATAATTTGTTTGATTTTGATTTCTGTTGTAGTTACATTTACTAGGTATACTATCTCAAATAATGCCTGTAAACTTATCAATTATTGTGGGGTTTTCCAGTGAATGTGTCTTGCAAGACATAAAGAGCCGACCGAATGATATCACATGTAAATAGAAATTTTGTAATTCATGTCATTTTAACTGTATACAATTCTCCTCAACTAATGACAGGCAACAACAAAACTAACCGATACTTCGTTTTCATTTCGTTGTCGCAACACGTATGTTCGGCAAAATATGTTTCTAACTATGGGTTATTTGCCCATTTTTCGGCGCAGCTGTTTAGGCCCGCTTTTAAACCGTTAATATAAATTGAAGAGATGTTCAAAGAAAATAAAAAAACAAGTCAAATTTAAGGACACCATGACAAAACGCCCGCTCAAAAGCAAACGCTTAGAGAAGAACGTAACATGTAGAGCAAGTTGTGATGTAGCCAATAGAACAAGAATTCGAAAATATTACGGTTTATAAAGGACTGCTGTTTACAGTTGTGCGTTTTAAAGGCGATTGTTATACTTTAATTTTTTTATTGTATTTTTCATAACTGATTTATGTTGCTTGTGTGTATATGTGTTTTTGTAAATTATCAAATATTTAAAAGCAGTGTACCAAGCTGTTCTGGGATAGAAATCACGCAATTTCATCTACGATTACAGTAGTTACTTTTATATACACTATTGGATGTCCGCATTTATTACTCACGGTGTAGCGCAATAGGTTAGATAGTTGGACAAGCTTTTTTCATTGCGTTCCGTTTTCACGGGATCGAAACCGCTCGAGTCCATTTTTTGTTTTAATACAAATTTAACTATTATTATTAAACAAGATTTTTTTAAAGTTCTTGATATGAACTTTTAACGCAAAAGGCGAAAAAGGTATAATATACTTTTGACGTGTAATTGCGTCTCTTCTTCTGGCTTCATTCAATATTTTAATGATTTAATGATCATTGCGGCTGTTAATTCTTTAATGAATAGTCTTATTACAGAGTTTTGTCACGATTGAAGTATAAGTTATTTATTTTGAGCATTGTTTGGCCATATCCTTATTAAATATTAGTTTCAAAATTATTCGCGAATAGAGCGAGCGAAAATAATTAAGAAATATAAGCGTTTGGGCATCAACAAACCATGGGTCCGCGGCCATTAGAGGGAAGGGGCGCCGGGTGATATCAGCCCCTATATCCGCTAGTGTTATATATGTAGAGTAAATGTTGTTTTAACTGCTATATTAAATACGTACTACGCTTAGCTAGGCAATATGGAAACGGTAAGATTATGTATTCATAACTCAAATATTCTAATCGATCATCTAGTAAAATCAGTCCTTATTTAAATATGTTTTATCTGAATAATATAATGTAACAAACTATATAGTTGGTATGTTTTCTTTATAAAAGTCAATAAGGAAAAGGGTGGGTTTTTTAAAGAACAGGTAGGGTCTAGTTAAAAAAAATTCAGTAAATATATGTATTTTTGGCCTGAAAATGTAGAAAAGCCAAACAAACATGGTTTGTTGTCATTTTCTATGTATGACCTGATAACCCGAAATACATCTAAAACTGTACATTAATAATTGGAAATGATTGATTTTTGCCAGACTAACGGGTACAAACAGGCGCTATTCCGCAGAAATGTGAATAGTCTAAAACAAGCTGCCGTAGTGGAATCGGGCGGGCGAGTTCTCTACCTAAATGTATGTGTTGACAAACGTTTTAAGATTGTTTCGTTTAAATTAAAGTGGTATAGAAAATGTCAAAGGAAGTAATGAAATGCCAAAATGATTTAGCTGTATGTCGGTCGAATGGTTGGAAACGGAGTGGTAGAGCTGAAGAGTAACCGAAAGAATGGGTACGAAAGACGAGGTGCTACATCGGGCGCGTTGAAAGCTAAGTGCAAGAAGAGGAAAGTGATTTGTTTTACAAAAAGCTTATTTCCATACCTTTCGCCAAATATGTTATGTTTTCGGACACCCTTTGTTTTCGGACACCCCCTATTTTCACCGAAATATTAAATTTTGCGTAGCTTATATTCCGGACACATAAACATTTCGGATATTTTCCGTTTCCCTTGTTTTCGGGTACGTTAATCTTTATGAACAGTGTTTGTTTAATAAGCAAGTATTTCAGCAGGTCTACGACCATACGTTGATGCGTAATAAGTACCATATTATCCAATAATGTGTCCATGATTGTTATTTAAGCGTGTGGCATTTTGCAGCGTCTTTAGGGTAGTTAGCGGTTTATGACCGCAATCCCTGTGGTCATTAATATTGAGCATATAAAACACCATAGTTATAAATGTGTAGCCATCTGCTATGTATGTTTATGTGTGTCTTGATCCTTTTATCTAATTAACAACTTGTGTCATATTCTTTATGCGTTAAATGTAAAAGAATATATTTGCACAATTGTGTTTTAGTAATTGACCTATCGACAGCCCGCCCTCCTGCCCTGGTCTTCATGATTTAGGCATCGCTGGCCTGAATACTTATTATAATATGAAAGCCATATCGCTCCATTAAAATATTACTGACCAATTATCGGACTAGGTGATGGTGTAAGCGATTAGCATAGCATGTTGATCGTTATTTTCTTGTGTTTTTTTTTCTAGATGTCTATGACCAAAAAGTAACTATGGCACTTGTATAGAAATAACAATATCAAGTGTTTTACTACTTGTGATAGTAATCATCAATTATTTATCTATTGTTTAAATAAATCATTAAAAATACAAACATATGTTTTCAGGCATGAGGGACAAACGGATTCATTTATGTAGCTTATGTTTCGGACACTAAATATAATGATTATTTTTAGTGTCCGCAAATATAGATTAATTACGGAATGTTCGACAGCCGTTAAGTAGACGAAACAGACGTTACGATATCAGAATGTTAGACGGGTGGAGCTGGTGTACTTAAACATTTGTAATTGTCATTATGTGTGGCATTTCTAATATATTGAACGGAGACTGGACACCAGTAAACTTTGTTTTCTGGTGGTGGGGTATTTCCAGTTTGGATGTATATTCAATATTGTTACACAAACAAAAGTGTATGTAATTTCATAATGTCAATGTAAATAGCATCATAACAATCATTAGAGTGCACTTAATAAAGTGTAAACTCTGCTGTTAACATTATATGTGTAATTTTGAATAAAAAAGATGAGATAAATCTTGAGCATAAATATTCTAGAACGTTTATTTAAAGATATTTAATACGTGTTCTACTGTAATGTCAGGGTGGAATACTTAAGTCAGTAAAACGTTATGTTGTAAAGATGTTCCACTTGTTCTGATGGGCTTTGATTTTGCCGTTTATTTCAGCAAAAAGTTCTTCCAGATTCAATTTGTATTTCAGGTTATATTATAAATCATTACATTGGGAATAGTATTGTGATATTTGTTTTTTAAAAATTAAATATTTCCCTAAGCGAATTATAAAGTTTATGAAGTTTGATTTAATTTGATTGTTCGATTCCTCGTTATAGAAGTTGATACTTTTTTATGTTAACAAATTATTACTTGATGTGTTTTTTTCCATTTAGAAAGTCATTTATTTGACACCCAATTTTTTCAAAACCAGTTTTGACGATACTTTATCTTCCCATTTCTTTTCCTTGTGTGTTTGGATATTTGTTTTCTCTCCAAGAAGCATGTTATATATAAAACGGCAGCTATTAAGTTGCGGTACTAATTTCTCAATACGATATTCTGAGGCCCTATATTGAATTTCTTTTTAACATAGCTTAAAAAGTCGGTTTGGGGTACATGAAATAGATTTTAGATTTCATTAAAGCTATAAAATTGTTTATTTCTATAGCCAAATATATGTTCAATAAAGCCAATGCCTTTATTCAACCAATCGCTTAACACGAAGGGCTGTGTGTTTTTGTAATTAACAAGACCATGCAACAAGTACATATTTTAGACATCTAGACTTAATATCTAGCTTTTTAGTGTCTTTGGTGTTTAGGTTTCTTTTAAATAAAAATTGTTTGCCGTATTTGTTAAGTATGGTTTTTTTAAAAATGAACCCATTTCGAATATGGTTGGACTTTATACGTTTGACCCAAGCACATTTAAGAAAAAGACACCAGAAGACTTGGCTCCTTGACTACAAATGAAACCTGTCTGAATTAATTTAAACTCAACACACTTAAACAGTTGAAACAAACACGCGGACCAGTGTCATTATAACTGCACACAATTTAAAAAGAACTCTGTAAAAGTCTCCAACACGATATCAATGAGACCACGCAAAGTAAAAGTGTGTTGATTAACAGTGAACATGAGTAATGTCATCGCTCAAGAGGTAGACGGCTAATGGCAAGTGTTAAGATTAAAGTTTGGTAGTGATATTGAATCAAACCGAGTTCTAATTTTGCCTATTTGCATGTTTATATTGTATGTATGTTTTTTATTTCGTGGATTTTTTTTTTCCCAGTCTCGATAGATTTTAACTTTAGACCAATGTTTACAAAACAAAATGTTTGAAACGGTATATATAAATGTATTACAAATAAATGTGCTATTACAGTTCTATAGTTACGTTTCTTTAGTGAGAAACGTATCAATAATCTAATTTAATGAAACATGATATATATGATATATTTTTAAAGATGCTAGGTCTGTATCTTTATACCCCTATAATCGGTAAAAAACAAGCAATATATAAACTATGCTACACAAATTAACATTTCAAAAGGAATTGCAAAAATTGTGACAAAACGTAAATTCACATAAACAACAAAACCTGTTGCATCCAAGGCGGATGCGTTAGCACTACACCACCGAGTCAATTGAGAGTATCAATTGTAGTCAAGCATTTAAACTGTTTCGACGCAATGGGTCGAAACGTAAATAAACAAAGCCGAATATGCGGGGCCACACATTTTCAACAAATGCATGTTTCTGTAATATTTTTACATGCATGACAAACTATATTTGAAAATCTCATATATTTACGGGAGTTGGTTTCACTGCTTGAAGTTGATTAAAATGTAAGATGAAAACAATTCTGACCTAAAAGATACAGGCATAGCATCTTTAACTTTCGCTGACATTATATTTTAAAATGTTCATTTCAACAAAGACTGGGATAGGAGCTTTAAATGAATGTTTTCAAAACAGTCCAATTACAACACTTTACCTCATTGACTGATACATGTATTGTTCGGATGCAACAGCGTATCAAAAATGACAATGACTAGGGATAATTGCCAGTGACGAGCGCGGTCTATTGAACGGTGAGGAATAGACTGGCGCTGGTAACGCATAATTTCAAAAATTGTGCGATAAAAAACGCAAATGTAGACGAGCACTATAAACGTCCGAAACGCTTAGTTTCCACTCGGTTATTTTTTTACGCGGTACAAATTTACTTTAAGACCTGATACATCACATAGTTGTTTCCCTTTCGATTCGCGTAATTTAAAAATTCTCTTTGATCTTTGCCTTTTTACATTTCAGATTTTATGTCGTGCAAACTTGATTTTGAATGCTGCAAGTCAAGAATAAAACTATAACCCTGTCTCAAAGAAGAATAACATATATGTTTGGCGAAAAAAAAACGCTCATGAAAAGATGTCACCGATAGATGTAAACTAACACATGTATAACAACTTCACAGATAGACTTAAATTTCAGCAAAGCAGAGGAGAACTTATCAAAAGTATAAAGACAATATAAATCTAAGAGAATAGACATATAATTATAAGACTGTGTGGGTTATTTTTTCATTAATGCCTGCATATGTTACTAAGGTTTTATATATTCTGATTGAATGTATGTACTATTTAATTGAAATAATTATTGTGTGAAGTTGTGTCCAAATATTTCATTTTGTTATAAATTAAATCCTATTGATGTTTTAAAAGCCCATTGCTTTCCATCGTGTGCACTTTATCACATTCTCTTCAAACGAAAATGATCACTGTGGCCCCAAGACGATTTAAGTTGTCGAAATTGTCAATAAGTTCCCAAACTGGCCTCTAAATGACCCTAACTTTAAAAAAAACCTTTGACCACTGCTATTGTCAAGTCCCTAGTTGTGAGATGTTACAGAAACCATTTTGGTGACAATTTTGACATATGAGCTAACAGTCAGAGAAGGCCATATGCCGATTCATGAGGAACTGATTACCTACTTGGCCTCAAACCCGACCATTTATGGCCACGTACATTGGGCTACTAGTGAACACCGCTACAATAGAGTTGAGGGGCTTACTGGTTCTAATCACCTTACAGTCCCCTACAAACCCAAGAGATCCCTTTTCTAGTTATGAAAGACCACTTTGACGGGTAACGTAGCATTATGGATGAAACAGTCACTAAAACTGACAGATTCTATAAGCACCCAGACCATGAGGGTCACAATGGCATATTGATACGCCAACCGTTCGAAGTGGTTCTGGAGCCAAATAAAGCTTAGACCAAGTTGTGTGTTCAAGGTGCTCAACAAACCCCTAACTAGCATCTATTGAACCCTTCTGTTGGCCATACAAATAAGAAAACAACATTTATCAAACATTTTTTTAAAGAACGTTTAGATCAAACGGGATGACAACAGAAACGTTAACATAAATTAAAGTTTCGTGCGCATGTATTCTTTAATTTGTAGGTATAAATTAAAGTACAAAAAGTGTTTATTTATAACAAGGGGAATTTAATTAATATCTAACCTTCCTCAAAATTATTATAAAGCAGATATTTGGTTATTTACATTATAAAATTGCAACATAAAATATACACAATTATCATTATAAACAGTCTTATACTGAGCCAAATAGAAAATTCAGTCCTAAAATCAGAGGCAGATAATCAAACTTGCTTTACAGGGTTATCAAGCGTCCATTTAACATCTAACAAGTGGAATGTTGTAGGGAAAACTTTAAGCTCTAACATAATGTAGGTCACATTATAAAATTCCACTAGGGGAGCGGGACCAATAGCCTAGGTAACCCATAGACTATTTTTAAAACTAAACGTGCAGTCAGGTCTCAATACTCCAGAATCAGTTAAACTGACAAATTCAAATAACGACATTGATTTAGTGGAAACCATTTTGTTCAGCGTTATTCTAATCCGTTATAACGGGAAATTCGTATTCCGTCTCCGACACAATAAAACTGGAAACCAAACATGTTATTTTCTATACAATCAGGACCAGTAACACTAACACTTGGTCAGTCAAGCGTCGTTGTTGCTCTATTAGACTTCATTTCCGCACTTGACCGTTAGGTGTGGTTGTCCATTGCTCTTTTTGAAAAGGTGCGGCAAAGTTGCAGTGTCAGTGTTTTTACAAGCTAGAGTCCTTTCCTACTGTCAAATAACCTTTGTAAATGATTTTTCTTGCAATTTGTAAAATAGTATATTAGGCTACTGCACAGTTCGTATGTTTTACGAAATTCGCGCAATGTTTAGACGCAGAAATAACGAATTTAGACGTTACAATGACAACAAAAGTTAAGTGCGCTTGTTAATACAAGTGGGTTGGGTAACCGGTATCTTATAGTTTAAACGTTATTTTACAGTACCTTTTTGTTAAATCAACGGCAAAGGTGTATAACGCATATCATTTTAAATGTACTTATCTTTTTTAACACTTTTTGGTCGTTTTAATTATTAATGAAAACTTTGGCAGAAACAACGAAAATAGACGTTATACTGATAACAAAAGTAAGTGCGCTTGTTAATACAAGTAGGTTGGGGTAATCGGTATCTTATCGTTTAAACATTATTTTACAGTACCGTTTTATGAACAGACAACAGTGAATAAGTATGGCATTACATGATGAATTTAGAATTTCAATATACTAACAAATTCGATATACAGACATACATGTACTTTATTGGAACCAACAGTGTCTTTGTATTGAGTCATGACTGTATTTAAAGAGCTAGCAAGAATATAACGTAGCTGACTGAACACGTTTGTTCGGAAAAAAATCGAATCTCTCCAAATCACTCCAAACTTTTCTATAAGAATAGTTTAAAAAAATTAATACACGTTGAACGCCATTTTATAAAGCACCCGCGTTTTAGCGCATTATTATAAATATGACAATTGTTACGTGATAAAATCAGGTCCATATTTTTTTAAATCATAATTCGATTATTTCAATTAAATGCTATTGTACTTGTATGGTTTTTAACATTGAATGCAACATTTTAAGAGCGCTAGTGGAAATAAGCAATTTCGTGGATCATAACTTAGAATCGCATTTTAATGACTACATCATTGTGTAGTCATATTTTTCTGGTCCTCAGGGATCATGGAGTGTACATGTATGTTGTTTACATTTGAAAATGGA
>Ga0224511_10003184_pt1 | contig 11645 bp, 4 predicted proteins | sample SF_May12_sed_USG_2_FD_169988 | JGI IMG/M metagenome (GOLD analysis project Ga0224511, IMG submission 169988) | Sediment microbial communities from San Francisco Bay, California, United States - SF_May12_sed_USGS_8_1 | ecosystem: Environmental > Aquatic > Marine > Sediment | place: USA...
TATTGTTTTTACATTTGTATATAAACTAGCTTCTTGTTGCCTTCTAAACAAAAGTTGCTCATTTTGAGACAAAAAAGTTAATATTTGTGGAGGTTGATAACAATGGGGTCGAGATTTTAGCGGATTTCATTCTCATCAGCTTTTCTTGTTGTTTTATGCTCCGTTGTGTATGTACATTTTAGTAACGGTTTTGTCTTTAATAAAAAAAGAATGTTTACACAAAGCATCCAAACAATTCACTGACTGTCCGAAGGCCATATCGCATAAAAATCGAGTTCATCAACACAGCAAGAGCACAATTAATAGAACCAAACAGGTTCTAAAGACCTGTTTTTATTATAATGTCTCGTAACGAGCTTCACTAGGACTAGGAGTGAGAGCTGTGATGGGCAATCACAACACATGCACAAATAAATGATATAATTTAAGAGACCAATACATGTAACAGTTTCAAAAATAGCATCAATGACCGAACATGACTAAAGCTGACTGTCCAGTAAAGGAATTTAATAATGAGATGAAACAGGGAGCCGCCGTGGCTTAGTAACTCACTGTGCGCAGTTGTGTATTCTAATACATGACTTGCACACAGTGAGTTACGTATCTTAACCATTTGAAAGTGGGATCAGCCATCTTCCAATCATGTAATACGCGATCATTGATCAGCCTATTGGCGGCAGAGCAACCGGGAAACAAAGCCGACGGTAACAAAATGCGTGGTTCATAGCGTGACATGGAAGAATCATTTCTGACTGTTGGCGAACCTTGCGATCATCTGACCAATTTATTATTGGTTTAGTATTCGCTCATTACAGACAAGATACTACAAATTGCAATAATCCACCAATTTATAGTTGCAATGCTGAAAAGACCGATCAAGAAGAATTTAATGCATGAAATGATCTCAACATCATTAGCCAGATATTTGTCTTGTTAGTTCAGAGTTACACACAATTTGCGTGCCACTCTTTGACTACCAGGAGAATGGGCAACATCAATTATGGCCACACAGCCATGGCTTGGGTGACTCGAGGAAATATAGGCACTGCCCGTGATCCTGCCGGCAATTATGGTGTAACTTAGTGAAACTGATCACACCGGTAACAATGAATAAAGTGGCTGATGATGTTTACTAACTGGCCATGGATATAATGATCCTTGGGCTATTCATAATAGAGAAGACATGTCACGCAATGTACCGAGTCACCTTAACCCTTCCCCAAGCTGCCTTCACCACTCCATGCCTCATCAAATAATCGCAGGCCGGGCAAGGGGGCTTATTACCTATACTAAACTTGGGTACATTAATTGCCAAAAATATGATAAGGTGACAATTATGTATACCAACCCGCATTTAAACGGGCAAGCCCAATTAATATGAAGTATACTAGTACAAATGTAGTGCAGGTTTCTTACATGGTTCAATTGAGGGCAGATGTCGCCTAGAAAGGCTTAGTTCGGATGAGCGGATTTGGTCTACATAGCAAGTGGTCATGACTCGGATCATTGGCACGAACTCTCCTTCTATTAGTTGATTCCTTAGAGCTGCCTACTAAACTAGAGGAGCCATTTAGGATTCCCTCTCCTGACAAATGGTAGCTACTCGATATTCATCCTTTTCAGAGAATTCAGCATTGCACATTTGAATAATTGAAAATTACACACTTAGCCATGAGCCTCAAAGCATTTCAATGAGTCGGCTAGAAATGACAAGCTGTTGTGTGTAATTCCTTTTATTTAATAATAAATCTTACATGTATGTTTCAATACATTTCAGCCACACCGACCCTCCCATTCAGTACTGCTAAGTGGCGGGTCATAGAATACCCATATTTACAGAGTCGATAATCACTAGCAGTCACATCACATGGATTGGCATCAACTGCAGTCCAAAAGGATCACTTCACCAACAACTAGGCTCACATTCCTTTTCTGTATTTCGGGACGGTTGAGTAATGTGTCATTGGTTTGCCACTGATTCCACATGTGCCAACTCCCACCTTGCCTTTATCATGCTCGGATGTGGCAAATATACTCTTCTTAACTTTGCCTTTACTTGTCTTCGAAAAGACCTGCAATTCGAATGACGGGTGAGTACAGCCATTACAGATTAGAATTCAAACAGGTCTAACTGGGACTTCTTAGGACACCTGGTATGGTTATGCCAACAATCTATCAATGGTGTTCATCTTGTAGTGATACTGGTATTCAAAGGCAATCTAAGTCCAGATATGTCACAGAGCTAACAAAGTTTTACTCTACCTTTTAGGAAGATATTCAGATAGCTTTCTGGGGATGCTACTGACTGCAAAACAGTATTCTGTAGTCGTCTTCCCCTAACACCAGCATATAAATTGTAGTGCGATGCAAACTTTTTGCATGATCTTTGTACTTGCTTAGTTTGACGCAGACACGCCAAGAACAGAGATATGACATTCACCCAAATCGCGATATTACCTTCACGAGACTTGCTGGTGATTACGAAATCAAGGCTGCCATTATATCATATACAAAATAGCCTGCTTCCAACCAAGTTTTTTTTAAAAGAAATACTGAGCTAATCATGTCAAACATAGTTTCATCTGAAAGTTCAAAATCTACTCTATAAAAGCCGACCAAAGAAAAGTTAAATGTAAGTGATTGTTTGGTCACAGGCTCTTATTAAATAGGAGACTATGTGGATACTGAGATCATGTAAATCATATAGAGAAGATAACTCGCATTGTGGTCTATGTGCCAAGACAGTAACGGTTACTTGCCATCTTACCAGTAACAATGTAAAATATAGATTATAGATCTGTGTAGATGTCTAAATGAGATTACTAGCTTATAACTATGGTGTTACAACTTACCACCCATATTTCTTTGCATATGCAACCTTTTCATTTGGGAACCTCTGCAGTCCGCATGCAAACATAACAAACAAAAATCTATCATCAACACTGGTTTTGGGAGATAAATCTTTGTCCTAGGATCAGCGGGTAATATTCCTGACTAGTTTTGCAAATAGAAGGACTTAATTTCAACCAACAGACTGACTGCCCACCACATGGCTCTCAAATCTATAGTCATGAGGGCATCATCAAAGTGTCCATGTTGGACATATATTATAGTAGGATAAATAAGACAATGAGCTCATATCTGTGGCAAGTTGCCAACACCCCCATAGCATGAATACGGCAGGTATTACAGAGCCTACATCATGCAGTAGTACATGGACTCCTTTCGCACTGCAACAGGTTTGCCAAACATCCTGGTCCTGGGACAAAATTTAGCATGGAAAGGCTGTCTCAAAACCAAGGCTGATAGATTTTGTTAGATATGTCTGCATGCGGACCGCGGAGGTTCCCAAATGAAAATGTTGCATATGCATCTACACATATCTGTAATCTATACTCTATAATCTATATTATTACTGGTAAAATGGCAAGTCTGTTACTGCATACGCACATCGACCACAATATGAGTTATCTTCTCTATATGATTGATTATACATGATCTCAGTATCCACATAGTCTCCTATTTAATAAGACCCTATGACCAAACAATCACAAATATTTAATTTTCCTGGGTCGGCTTTTATAGAGTAGATTTTGAGCTTTCAGATGATACTATATTTGACATGATTGACCCAGTCTTCCTTTTAACAAAGGCTTGGTTAAAAACAGGCTATTTTTATAGGATACAACGGCAGCCTCGAACTCGTAATCACCAGGACATCGCGAGTCTTTGTCCGTTGTCCAATCTCTGTTTCCGGGTCTCCGCTTTCACAATGTGGGCTTACTAGCTTACGCGATCATGTATCACAGTTTTATTTTGCTGACTCTCAATTAAGTTTCTTGGTTAAATTTTTTTGGTAATCTATTTCAGTAGGTGCCAGAAGATAACTTGTACCATAAATACACAGCACAGCGCATAGAGTAGATTTTAGAGGAGATTGATAAGACGGCGAAAACAACTTGGCTCTTTGTGTAGTTCATACAGAGCCATGTCAGCAGTTTGGGCGATGGGATCGTCTGGGAATAGGACTGAAACCAAGGATAATCGCAAGGCTCTCTTCCCCACAACCGTATTGGCTATTGTGGAACTTTTAAGGCCGAGTGTAGAAAGTAGAGAAAACTCCAACATGATGTGGTTATGAAATCATGTTATAACACCAGTCACTAAGGCATGGTGATAGTCTCGCGACATAAAAAATATCACGGGGTACAACTAATTAGCTGCAGAGTACACACGCACCTTAGCGTTAAAACTCTGCCATTTACTTTTCTCCCCTTCTCTCTCTTCATTTAGCTGCTGCATTCTCTGTTTTTTCTTAAGATTTTTCTTCTTTTTGTACTCTCTCTCAGCAGCTGCTTTGTCTCGTCTGTAACCAATATATAAATGTTACCATCAGAGCGGACTATGTCTGCAGCCCAGAAACATCAAGCTAACAACAATAATATACCCGGACTGAAAATCACGTCTAAAAATACAATATTTAACCTTCATCCATCGGTTTATACATCATACACAGAAAAAAAGCCCTGTTTTCACCAACATGGTCACAGACTTGCGCATATAAAAAAATATTCAAAAAGAGGACAGTTAAATGTCTTTTTGAGACCCTGGAAGCGATATCATGATATAATACTCCGCTAGTTGTCACACGGATGAGCACCCAGGTTTCTCATGAAGATTCGTGCGCGTGCGGTGCCGTAGCTGATGGAGGGATCCCGGAGAGTGAAGCTTACCTGCTCCCACCAGTCGCAGCGCCCTCCTTTCATCCGCGCGTCACTGACGACAGCGGATAGTTCTAAAACATCACGACTAACACATTTACTCTGTTCACCAGTCAGACCCCCCAACCTAGCTACTAACCACGGGACCCAGAGTTTATAGCGGGAAATCATCAACAGATGAGAAATATGGCCAAAATCAGTCACACACCTACCTGTTTAATGTTTCCTTCGCACGTACATGATCATAAATGTTCAGACTGTTTACCTATACAAAGAAAGATATTAAATATAGTTTCAGTGAACTTACTGTAAATTTTATGAAAAAGATGCACAGCTCCGTAAGTTAAATTCAGGCTAATGTGGAGTTGTCTGCACTTTAACATAAAGATGCGCCAGCTCGTGATGTAATTGTACCAAGTTCTGCGGTTTATGTCTACTTGTGATGTCGGAAGCGAAACAGTTTCTTTGATCTTGAGATCAGCGATTGCCTATCATATAGTTGTACCAGTGACAAAAGCCGACAAATAGTTGTGATAATTCACAATGTGACGTCCAAACTTCCTACCGACAAGGACATCGAAATATCAAAAGAATAGACAGCTTTCGGTGCTGTGAGATCCTTCGATGGACTGGGGTTTTAAGGGAGGGGCAATCCATGGCAAAACTCATCAAATTCACGAGAAGCTTGTCATTTGATATTGGGAATTTTGGGAGGAAGAGCGAAGACTCACCTGTGTAACCTCCGACTGATTATATCCCTCAAATATCACATTACAGGTTCCATCCTCAAGAATCTCATCTACAGTTGCTGGGTAGTAGCTGAAATGATCAAGACATTAATTGCAACTGCCATCATGATCTGCCAACAATGGCAGTATAAAAGGGTATATTGGGTCATGTTTCCTCATTTAGGTTTTTCATCAATTAGGTCATTTTTGACTACCAGACCAAATTGGTATAAAATTGGGAAGCTGAGTGTGCATTCATCTACTCTATACACTAAGGCCATAAATCATCAAAGACTATATTTTACTTATGGAAATGCCGATGATTCTACATAGATGAGTGACATTACGTTCAGTACTGTGCCTTACCCTCCATCATTAGACCATATGGCCATACATTTATCCCCTGCTACCCAAGCCTTTACTGGCTCAGCACTAGTAGATGCAGGGGTGTCAGAGGAGTTTGCAGAATTCTGGGAAATTAGCTCCTGAGTGAGTGTGATCACCTCCTGCAAAAGTAACAAAGTTGTACCCCGCCGCACCTGAGATGAGCGGCGGCTTAGTGGGTAGCGCATCCGCTTTGGACTGAGTGAACCGAGTTTGATTCAAAGGTTGTCCGTAACTTTGTGCTTTCTGTGCTGTCTTTAGATTCGGATCGCACCATTAAATAAAGCAGCAGCAACTCTATGAGGACAAACTATGGACCATTCTGAAAATAAGCTATTGGCTTAGTGATGCCATACGTGTAAAACAAGATGATCTGATTTTGTTTTATGGAGCATGACAAGGTAGTGCTATTATAATCATAGTGGTGTCTGCATTGTGCTCGATTCACACAATATAAATTACCTGAAGATCAGTCTGTAGCTTCTGAAGCTGTTCACTTTCTGGTTCAACTGTGAGAGCTGCCTCAACCTAAATTACAAAAGATGACCTTATATCTTGTAGGCCAGTACAAAGCCAATATAAAAGGAGTATGAATGTTTAAGGGAGAACACAAGGCGTTGTACACTGATCGATCATTGCATTGTTAAATCAATAAGGATTGAGAATACCTAATTGCAGGATAAGGCAGAATTTCTCTAAGAATATAGTACGTAGGAAGCGTTGCCATCATTAACATACATGACATCACACGCTTTTAACTTTACTAACTTAGTGATACTCAGAAAGTTTGAATGATCGAGGCATATAGTATTTGGGTTACTAGTCAATTTATTGTCTCACAGAGTCTTTGACTTATTGTCTATGGCTGTGAATGCCACATACCAACTCCCAATCCTTGACTATGAGGTTGACTGGCTGAGGTCGACTGACTGAGTGAGACTTTGAGTCAGACACCAACCCGAGTTGGACTCACTCACTACTCGAGTAAGTGATTGGGGAGATTTATAATATTACTAGAACTAGAAGTAGAATAGAGTACATTTTGAGCTTTGGATACATGGCAAGGCTGTACATGGTTTCAAAGAGTATAGGTACATGGTTTAAAGCGTACGAACTTACGAAGTACGTGGATTTGGAGGTACTGGGATATGGGGCACAAAGTTTCTCACTACCGGCTATACCCATCAGCTACCACTACCAGTCGAGATGACCAAAGACTTTAGTTCACGAAGAGTGGGTGAGTCAATGAATGAACAGAATGAGTGCCGAGCCAAGACTCTCAGCCTCACTCTCAGTCAGTCTCATTAAAGTGCTACTTAAGTTTTTTACATGCCCTTATAAATTGGTCTCTCACTGGATACCTGTTATATATGAGCTGGTCACACCTATACACATGAGCGGACAACACCCAAGCGCAGCGCATTGCGCAATCAGATTCTGTGCCAGAAATTTGAGACGGAACCCAATTCGACTCGGCTAATGATTAACAATGAAACAACTTTTGGCTTCTTTGTCATAACTTTTGAATGGGTGGTCTGATTGAAAAATGCTGGAACAGGTGGCATGCCGATACATTTAGACACCTTGTAATCAATTTTGAGGTCTATCAGAATGAATTTCGATTGAGTGAGCATTTGAGGATGGGCAACTAACGCGGTTGACGACTCTGCACCATTTTGATCACCTGGCAGAACGGCTTAATAGTTATAGTAATTGAGCTGAGTGAGCACGTGCACTTCTTTCAGACATAGAATCAGACAATAGTCAGACCATAGAGTAAGTTATTTGAACATGACAAGATCAATTTTTCGTCGATTTGTCTATTTTTTTAAGAGGCGCGCGGTCTGAATTTCTGAGGCTTGGTTTGACTAGTACTAGTACTAAATCACCCATTGACAGTGACTTATTGGGTCAATGATTGACCCAATAAGTCACTGTCAGTGTCAGTCACATCAGATCAGTGATTAAGTGAATCACTGACACTAGTCCAGTGACGGTGAGACTGAGAGTGACTAGTGAGTGACAGTGACTGAGTCACTCACTGAGTGAGTCTGACTCTCACTCTGAGTGACTGATTCAGAACCAATCGCTCAAAGTCAGATCTAATCATCTACAAAGATGAAAGGTAATACTTTACTAATTCTAATTGGTTCACTTTCGCTTTTCCTGTCATCAATCATCAACCAAGATAGTTAGAATTAGATACTGATTGATTCATTCCAAAGTTAGTTGATTTACATTTACTTTAGCCTTTACTTTAAAATTAAAAAGCCTAGAGTTTAGGCTTTTTAACCACATTATTGATTATAATTAGACTACTCACTGACTGACTGAGTGAATCCCAGCTTTAGTTTTACTTTTAGTTTCAGTTTTAATCTGACTCCGAGTAATTATTTATTATCACTCAGAGTCAGACTCTTAATTTTTTAACTCAAATATTGTACAGCTAGAGTACAATTATACAGGTTGGTTGATCAGTCAGCTTATATTAGAAATCCCTGCCGACTGGGTATTAATCACTAACCCTTATTAGCTATATATCTTGATAGGCTCAGTCAATCATTTTATCGATGCATGTTTTGTTTACATATCTCAATTGTAGATGAAATCGTAGAATGGTGTATGTGACCAAGTATACTCTATGGTATGTATTTATTACCCGTGATGGAGCTGAGGAGTTAGAATCATATTGGAATCGTTAGAATCATATTGGAGTATCACCCACCACCACTGTACATTCAGCAACTGTAAGGCTTGCACTACTTACTACTATAGCCGGATTCTTACGGTGATGTGAAACAACCTGCCCCTATACCTACCCTGCCGCGGTGTTTTTTGCTGTATATCTTCCTGGAGGAAAATGCAGATTTTTAAGATTTTCTGCTTAAAAAGTAATAACCCCTTTCTGTAATAACAGCGATGATTGATCGACTGTTCAACAAAAGTTTCAGTTGATGAAGAATAATATATGTTTTTGTGTATATTGGAATTTGCTTACGCAGAAAGTCTAAAGAATTGGGATTGTAAATTATTCGGTAGAAACATCACAGAGAGGACAGGGGCAAAGAAGGAGGAGGATGGGAGGGTTTTCCCTAACACCCTGCTTTTTTTCCTGTAGTGGACAACCGTGATGCTGTGTGGGTGAGGAGAACTGGAGCAGCTCAGAGATATGGGCTCCTGTGTGCCCGCTGCAGCCACTACGATGAGTTGAATGGAATTGAAGTCCCAATTAATTACGAAGACAGTCAACGGACTTATTGAACTAATTACCAATTCAAAGGATATGACAATTCATTCTGTACATTTGTCAAATTTGCTACAGGGTATTGCCAATTTCATGTAATACTAAACAATGATTATACCATATAATTTTTTGTCTGAACCAGGTTGAGGCGAATGGCCGAGTTTACTCCTAGACGGAGGTCAATATGACCTACAGATTAACATAACTTACAATCGGGTGATAGCAAATTGTTCTGGGAGTAGCCTAGACTGGCTCCAGCTTCAGCGGCTTTGTTTGCCACACTTGGACACTGATTGAGTTAGTGTCTGTAGATTACCCACTTCATCTATGAATTACCATGAGTAGCTCAATGGTAATACAAGGGCCTGTTTTTGAAAGACGACCCGAGTGTTTTTTCTCAATAAAGTCTTTATACAGTACCAGTCCAGAAGCTTCGATCACATTAGCACACTCCCCAAAGCGTTCACCCTTCCCTGTTTTGGTTTCTGTAAGTGTGGCTCACAGCGAAGGGAATCCTTGGCTTTCGAAGAACCTCTTCTCATCAGCTGAACTTGGCATGGATTAGTAAATAAAGTAATTATTGAGGGGTGGATAACATATGTAACACAGTGAACACATGATTCACACAGGGCGAGTACTGAATACAGGAGTATATTTATTGAATGAAATAACTCATTTGTGTTTGTGGGTGGCCCTAAAAAGGGCCAATTGGTGCCTTGTCCGGCTTCATTACCTTCCACCACACCGAGACCGATGTGTGAGCCATACCCAGTGTCGTCGCCCTCAACTGTCATGGTAATCCCATACACCACCACATGCTGTCTCCCAGCCAAACTCCGTATCACCATTATGCCACAGTCTCATCGTCATCCCTTCCATCATAGTAGTGAAAGCCAATGTAGTTCATTCCAGCAAGCTTTGGGAACTTCTGGCGGATAATTTTCACAACACATGCAGGAATTACTTTACGTATGCGCCTACCAAGAGTACCATACGCGGTAGGCTATGTAACACATTTTAGTATTATGATCCCAACTGCCTGGGAGAGTTCGACCAAATTCCCTCCGATAGGACACCTCACGAACTGCTAGCATCCTTGGGTACAAGCAGAATGCATGGAAGCACGGGTGTTCAGTTACACATTTGTAATGTTGATCTTTCTGGCTCTCGCGTCGTAACTCGGTGTATTGGTGTACCGGTAGAACAGCGTCGGCACAACATAAACACCCAACTCTTCTCATCTCGCTGTTTGGCTCGCAATTGCCACACTCACGCCAATCTCCCAGCCGCGTATCGCTGTCGACGAGTGAGTCGCTACGGTGACTACCACTACTACTAGTACCACCAGTGAGTGAGTGACTGTGAGTGTGACCGAAGATGAAGTCCGTGACAGCAGCTAAGATTTCCTCTCGGTTCAACTGAGGCTCTGGTCCATAACCATCAGGGTGGTTTCCAAATGATCTCGACCTCGAAGCCATGGCATACCGATGTGAACGAAGGTGAAGCCAGTAGTGAAAGCAGACCGCTCAGAGAAGAGTTGGAAATTTGACCAAACTACGTTGAAAGGGACGACCGAATGTTTACATTCAAATCTCGCTCGCGAGAGACCATTCAATGTATTTCTTCTGATCGATAAAAACGCTTATAGTTACTTATTCTAATAAAAAACTTAACAACACCTAGACCTACAATTGAAATTTACGATATAATATTAAAATTAATTTCGATCGAAACAAAGCGAAAACTACCAGGTACGATCGGCTGCTAGCTCTGTTCAATCGAAATTCACACGGAACTTAAGTCTCCCTTTAAGTTTCAATAATAATCAACCATTCAATGTCAAGTCTCACGAGTAAATAGTTGGTAGTTTGAACCTCGAGCAATTAGCCTTATTTTTTATTAGGCAAGAGTCGAGAAACTTGAGAGTGGCTGTGAGTGAGCGTGAGACTGAGAGTGAAAAATAACAAGGTAAACAAAAAGTAAAATTCCTGTCAGTCAACTTAGTTAGTCAAACGAGTCAAACTCCTGAATGAATCACTCAATAGTCAATCGGTAAGTGACTGATCACTGAGTCAGTGAATGAATGACTGAATCTGATCTGAAATACTTTTAGAAGATAGACCTGTCACTAGCTGACTCTGAGTTTGATTGGCTGACTCAGTACGTGATTGAGTGGGTCTTGGGGAAAATTGGCACCCTATTGGAAGAATACTGAGCTCTTACTTGGCTCAATTGTTCCTTGTAAGTCGCCAAGTTTTCTTTCAAACTTTCCCCTTTGGTCGCCATTGTGATAATAACAAGGGCTCTGTGGCATAGCCCCGTCGTTTGCGTAATCCAGGGAGAGATAACTCCAGCGTGCGCTCAGTTGAATGGAGTTTGAAATCGAACTTCCAATGCAAGCGCAGCATGGGATGGACAATTAGACATACCTCTCAGCTCTCTAATGATGAGTTGATTATGTGCTTTAAAACTAGTACATCACACGACACACTTATGTTTAACACCACTTACACCGAAGTGACCGGATAATTATTCTGTTGACCACTTGACCTCAGTGACTGAATTCGC
>Ga0224511_10003185_pt1 | contig 11644 bp, 4 predicted proteins | sample SF_May12_sed_USG_2_FD_169988 | JGI IMG/M metagenome (GOLD analysis project Ga0224511, IMG submission 169988) | Sediment microbial communities from San Francisco Bay, California, United States - SF_May12_sed_USGS_8_1 | ecosystem: Environmental > Aquatic > Marine > Sediment | place: USA...
TTATGCATTGTTTACATTACGTTGCAAAATTGAAACAAGTTTGGGTGTTTTTCTACAGCTTTTTTACACAAATGGAGGAAAAGAAAATAAGTATAGCGTGTTTTAGCTTCAGATTATGTTGAAAAAATTAAGTTCTTTTTATGTGTGCAGTATTTGCTTAAGAAATCTGTTATTTAAACTTAATAGAATGAAAAAGAATGTCAAACAGAAGGCAGGATTCCGTTGGAAATGTGTCTTGAAATCAATGTTTATTCTTTTATTTACAAGAATAAACAATGAACAGTCGTCTATCGTTAGCAAAATATCAATTTATTTGGCGACACATGTGACAATCTACTTCATAAGGTAGGTCGAGTTTTTGTTTTAAAATAATAAAAAGTTCACAATGTAGAATGTTATGAAAAGTCTACGCTAGTGATGAGGCTTTGTAATTACAGGCTCATAAACGCAATCGTTTTCCTTATCAAAATGCTTGTTTAATGTAAATATTGAAACTGTCACAGCACCGGATCTCATATAGTTAAAATAAACTTTCTGAAAACTAAATTGATTGCAAACAGTTTAATTTATTCTCATTGACTGACATTAGATGTCCAGTATCACGCCGATAGAGCTGTTTTCGAGTTCTGCACCTTTTCGACAGAGGTTCTGACTATCGCATTTAACATCGCCTCGTGCCCTAACAACCCCCTCTTTTTATTTCCCATTAAACCGACTTCTTGGGACAAAACAAAGATAATGTATTTACGCAAGTCCCTAAGGCTTGACATTAAAATGTATCGGCTATTCATTTACGCCGAGAATCATGCTTTTATTGATAGGGAATCGACAGTTGTTTTTGTTTTACGTGAAACCAATAGAATTAGACATCTTCTTTAATTTCGAGCCATATCTATCAATACACTGTCAGAATGAATTGAAATTAAAATGCTTTCCAATTCAACATTCCCGTAGAGGTTTTTATGTTGACAGCTGGGATCGATGTTTTAAGAAGATTTTTAATAAACATGATATATCTACGTCCAATCAGCAGTAACGCAGCTTAACTGTGTTTTTGTTCTTTAGAGACATCTCTTTATACACTAATAGTTATTTATAAAATAAAGACAGCAATCATTTGGTTAAAGATTAATATTCGGTTAGGTTAACTGAAGAATAAACATTGATGTCGCAGTACATATATAGCCCAAATTATAAAACGCATTTATCCGAAAAGAGGAAATGATAAAAAGCGCACGCTAAACAAGTGAAATATTGTTAAAATCCACTTAAACTTGGTGAACAGTTCTATTACACATCGATAATTATTTTTTATAAATTTGCAATTGCCTTTGGAATTGGAAAGATTCTGCAGATCATTATAAGCTAAAGTTTATGTTTATAAAGTATGTGTATTTTGATGTTATGAACAAGTTGTTAAAATGAGATCTGTAGGCAGAAATAAGGCTTATTATAACTTATTAGAAGGGTAACAAGGCAGTAGCACGCAAAATTAACAAACATACAAAACGAACGATTTCAGAGGTTGAAATCGTGTTCTTTGCTGCTTTCTAGTCAATGCTGTTTACATGTAGATTGTTTTATAGTATTTCATGAGTTGACATCACACCAATATAGAAAACACCTGTTGACAAGATTATCCAAAAAACCTTTTAATTATACATCTCAATATTAATAAATTGTGTAAAATTCGAATCTCATAAAGGATATCTGATAGAAAATATTTTCTGTCAAACTAAACCATGTAAGTCAATAAGCAAAAGAGTCTAATCAATGAGTTGACATAACAACAATAAAAAACTGTTGGCGATATTTTCCTAATACCGTATATTTATACATCTTAATATTAATAAACTATGGAAAACTCCAATCATTTAAAGAATATATGATAAAAAGTATTTACTGTCAAAATTAACCATGTAGGTCAATAAGCAAAATGGCCAGTATAACTGAAAAATTCGTTCATTAGAATGGCTTTACTCATTTTTTTGGAGTTTAAATCAGGAAATGGTCCAAAGCACCTATTAACCAAATGAAATTGGAAGTAAAATCTGCAATTCATTATCGCCATGAGATCCCCCACAAGAAAATGGCCAGTAAATAACAATAAAAGCAATAAATGGTTTAAAACATTGAACAATTAAGTTACCTTGTATTAGAATCGTTTAATTTGTTTGATGTTGTTTTAATATCAATCTAGATACTATCATCTTGATAACAAAACGTCTTTACTTTTCAAACTTTTGGAACTCATGACCAAAGTTTAAGACGGAAATGTGCATATTGCAAAAAGATATTATGAAAATCAAATATTTGTGAATATTTTATGTGCTCTGATAATGTCTTGTGCACATTAAGATTGAGTGTAATGCACAATCTCTTCAAAACAGTATTAATATTCAATGTAATGCGAGCTTTAAAAACATAATGTTCAACGAACGCTACCACAGCGACAAGAAAGCATTTAAATACCTTTGAAACGCGGGTTTACGAGTGTTAACGATATTTACGTTTGTAAATGAATGTTTGAAATGGATTTCAACCTGAAAAAAAAAATAAAACACAAATCGAATTATGACCAGTTAAAACATTTAATGGGGGTAGGGTTATTGGCTAGCATTTCACATCGAACCAAACTATTTTTAAAATGTTCCGGTTCAACATTAAACACAGTCATGTGTATTTAAAACTCATCAAATGTGTTTCCATTGACATACACAAATAAATCAGTGTGTAGCATAGCTACTTTTACCGGACTGTCAGAATATTTGTCTTTGAAAATTTAATCGCTCTTTTGATGCAAGGTTTATAGTGCAATAAATGTTGACAGCGTAACGCATATGTTTTGACCCTTTGTGTTTCAGTTTTGACTTCTTAAGATACAATTAGGGTTAAAACCACTCTCCTTAGGACATTTTTAAAAAATACTAAAAGAAAAAAGCATCATTTGAAAACGAACTTTAACCACAAGTTATTTAATCTCGATTTCTCATTAAACAACTACACATATCATTGAGAGTCAAATGTTAAGGTGCTTCGTTATGCAAACGCATAAAACTCTGCCCTGACTGTTGATGCCTTCATCAATGACGTGTCAAAACGTATGACACAGACGAGCTGCCAACTGCTGAAAAAGGTGGCACATGAAGATTTTAATACAGTCATCACCAATAAATAAGCTTGACTGTTTTTTCGCATCGTTATTTCTAGAAGCAGTAGTCATACTAGACGGTTATTTGGATACCAGGAGTCTTCATTAGATCCAGACATTTCGGGCCAGGATACTAAAGCAATCTCGCTCATATGGCAATATAGGAGACTTGAAGAAGAAACAGGTGATATGTGTTGTACTAAATTAATGTATATGTGCGTTATGCAATATAATACAGCTTATAATTAGGACGTTCATTTGTAAACTTACTTAACGTTTCAAATAAGTCACACCATTGTTATCATTTGTTCCTTAATAATTATTCACATTATCATGTGTGTTTTCCATTATCTTATCAGGTCAATATTAATTATAAAGTACACACACTCAGTTTGGTGTACTATTGTGCAAACCATACTACATTAGTTACTATTTCATTCTCTCCACGGTGAAACACAATACCCAATCACATTCCCTGAACACCAAGATTGGAGACATTCTTCAGAAGACTGCCAAGAAAGCAGCTACTCTCAGAACAATGTAAATAGTTTTAATCATGCATTTGCACGAGCCTTTATGTTACCTTATACATTCACCATGTAGGCCAATGCTCCAAAACGACATCTGCACATATCTAAAAGAAGAGGAAGAAGTAAACAAACACATAATAGAAGCTATGTGTTTGTTTTTGTACGGGCCATTTTGTCATGGTGCGCCAAAACTTGGCATGTGTACATTGTTTACAACATTTTGTCTTTGAAAATCTCTTCAATTCATAATAATTTACATTTAATGTTATCGTAGATGATAAAAAAGTACAGGAATTTAATACCTAATACAAGATGTTAACACACAATATGAGTATACACCTTTTCAGTTATTCAGAAATAGTTATATCCTTGACAGGAAGTGCGTAATTAGAGGATGCTACTTAAACCCGGGACCCGATGGGATCGCGATAACTGATATTATCAGTTTTTCATTATATATTTTAATGCATTATTATAACACAATGTTAAATATAACTGGTCAATACTCTGTAGCAAGTCAGTTTAACAAGCTATAACAATACACATTGCGTCGAGCGCGGGTCCCGGGTTTTAGTAGCACCCTTCTAATGACACATTTCGGGTCAAAGGGAAATGACTGTTATTAAAGGTGTATATGCATACACGACTCTGCATAGCTTTATTTCAGTCTACCTTCAGAAAATAATGTTATATTTTTGTTTGAAAATACAGATACGTCATAAGCTATTGCGTCAGTGTTGTGGCATCTTGTGATGATCAATTTAAATAAAACTGGCGCTGTTTTCCCATGCAAGCTACCCTATACAAACATTTACTGAAACATTTGCTTGCATAAGTCATGTGCTTGTATTTTTGGTATTTTTTATGTAACGACGTTATGTAATATTTTTTCTACAGGATAAGCAAACAAAATACAAACTATTTTTAGGAAATTGCTGTCTACCAGACATGAGTGTTAGGGACATGATGTATTTATGCAAACTTCTTAAACTCCATCAAAAATGTAATCGGGATAGAACCCAGCAATACTCACAGGATTTCATCTGAAATATCTTACGATTTATGACAAACACAAATGCATCCAGATTGTGTGCTAATGGAAATGGATGTTTTAGCAGAAATTGTGAACTTTTTAAAAACAGTTGAGTTACCTTGCACAGAAAAACGAACTAAAATGATCACATTTTTTCTTACAATTTTGGTTTAACCAAATTATATATTTTTTGGTTTCCGGTTACTTAAATAATGTTTTGGGGTTTTGAAGGTAGTTTTGTTCTATAGACTAAACATATATGATGAGAAATATCTTAAAGAAATTGCCATCTACCAGAAATGAGAGTGTTTTGGACATGAAGTATTTGTTCAGACTCCTTAGATCCCCATTAAAAATGTAATCGGGATAGAACCCAGCAATACTACCAGGATTTCATCTGAAATTTCGTATGAATAATGGCGAAAATTGCATACACATTTTACATTTATTGAAATAGTTATTATAACAAGTGTACTATTTAGAAAATTAAGTTTGTTAATACTGCAGATATTAAAAGCATTTACTTCTTCTGAAGAATGACACACTTTCAACCATTACACATAATTATATTCAAGGAGCAGAACTAATTATTACATGTACCTTTTAAGTTCAAAATGTATAAAACAATAAAAAATTTATATGTTTAATTAAGCATATTTCTTGAACATAGCCAACAATTCTTAATTAGCATTGCATTTTTGGGCATACTAACAAATGCAAGTAGGGCAGCGAAGCTAAAATATGGATCTGTTAAAGAAGCCCACCAAAGAGCATTTGCACATGGTTTTGTACGGTCAAACATATATTAGGATAGGAATCCCAGGGTCCAAGAATATATACCAGACGACCAAACGACTCAGTTGCTGCTTGAAATGACAATTATAATTTTTTTATAAACAACAATAAACAAATATAACTTTGGGCATCGAGTTTAAACTGCAATAACCACTGAATTTTAAATAAAAAATATGAAGTTCTCTATCATAATTTTGTCATTTGTTTTTAATTTGGATGGGTTCAGAAGCAATTAAAAGTAAAATTTGAATTAAAAACAAAGAGCATTGATAAGACTAGTTTGTTTTATTGCAAATACCGGAAATTATTAGCATGCAGTTGTTATTATTAATTTCAAAGCAATGTAGTGACATCTGTTGTCTCATTAGTCTGTGCTCCACTGCTGAAATGTGGTTGTCACATCTTGTTGCATAATCACCATTGTGTTGCTCACTAGAGAGGAATCATGACCAGCCCACACATCACCGTAACAATACAAATATTGGCATGTTTACTCTAAAGCTCAAGTTATTCAAAATGCGCGCATCTCGTGATTGCATTGTTTTTACAATGGAAATTTTGTCGCCAAAAATAATTCTTAATAGTACTGAAAATTTTATTTACATAAAAATGTGCATTTGCTAGTCTAGCGCCGTCTTTGATGTTATGTCCTATAGGTAGTGAACTATTAGAATGTATACTTATTCATTTCCCTAGTCTTTGTGTGTGTTTGCTACTCTACTCACAATAGAGGTTGTAAGGTTTTGTATATCATGCAGCCAAATGCTAAATTGCAATAAGTCTTGTTTTGAGGAAATGGCAATCTTTTCAAATCACTATTACATTAATATATTAATAGTGCAACCCAGGTTACCAAATGAGTACTTAGTTTTATAAAATGTAGCTCACTTATTATTAAATATAACTGTTATAAGATCTTTCTAATGTACTCCCTATTCTGCACGTGTTTTTTTCAGTTTAAGTTCTCCTTTATATTCGCATAATTTTGTCATCCCCAAAACACTTTCTATTCTGAAAAATATGGCAAACAGTTTGCTTGACTAACCGCTATCATATTTTACAAGTGTCACTAATATTTCATAACAATCTATCAGCATATTTTATGTTTACGTTGAATGTTTTACATATCCTGTAGACGTATTCTAAATGACGGTATATCTTGTTGGACATATTTACATGCTTTGTAACGTTTCCAAAAAATTGTAAAAAATAAAATTAAGAGTACGTCTGGAAGAGAAACAAGGTGGTCTGATACTTAGTCTATATAAAATTTGCACTCAGTTGTAAACATTCTGTTTTTATAATTCAGGATGGCGGTTTAATGATTCCTGTATGATAGTCTAGCTCGTAATTTACTGACGAATTTGATTCCAGACTAATTTGATAAATGACAATAGGGTGACGTTACGAGCACTTAACAACATTTCTATGGAAGATGATTGTCTTACAAATTCTACTAATAATATTTTACAATTTATTTCAATTCATATAATGGTCCAGGCCATACACGATCAATTTGATGCGTGTTTTACTTTCCGAAATCAGAGTTTGTATTTCTGATCACAAGTCCTATGTCTCCATCAGATTATTTGTTAGTTTTATTGCCTGAAGAGTTTCAGTATGGGTTTGGCTAACCTGATGGTCATCTCACAACTTCGGAAATCTCAAAATGAATGAAATTTGACAGAAGTGTAGTTATGCTACAGGCAACGTTTTCTGGACAGACCACTATTTCTGAAACTTGTTACGCGTCAAATAATAAAAAAGATTAAAATGGCTTAAAGGAAAGCAAACAAAACACATGTTTTAACAGACATGTCTGTTAAAGTAGTAGTTGGTCAAAAACTAAGCAATGACGGCTATTACATTTCGTGCATACGTATGTATGTATGTATGTATTGGCGACACAATTATTTGAAGAAAGTAACAGTGACCTTGACATGACTAACAAACCCAAGCTATGTTTGTTTATGTTATGTATCAATTTAAGCAGCATGTTTCCAGGGTCTTGGAAAATACGTTTACCTCCAAGATTAATGTTTGGCTACATTGTTCTGGTCACACATTGGTTTAAACTCAAAGCCCGAGTAGGCCTGTAATACTCTCTCAGACAGCTTCCATGCTTTACAAAAGATATAACTGGCTTAAATAAAGATTAATAGATTCTGCAGATGGTCCACACATTACAGGAGAAACAATTGTGGTATGTTCTAGCTAACTATCCATGAATTATGGCTCCTTAACTCTTATATTTCCATTTTGGCCGAGTGTGCCGATATATTTTGTTTTTTATTTATGTGATATTTTATGGCATGATCCGTGAATAATTGACAGACAGGAAACCTGTAGCTTAGAAGAAATGTTTCATCTTAAGCTGCAAACAAGTCAGAGTAAAATTACTACTTGTGGGCTCATATTTAAAAGTGCTCCAAAAATGATTGATATATGGCGACCGGTTGTCGTCGTGTAATTGGTAAAACATACCCGCCTGATAAATACAAACATTACTTGAATAAATTCAACGAATGAAAGAATCAGATGTATGCTCCCTGTGGGAGGCGTAGTAAACGCATTTAGTGGTGGTCTGTCAGTGCTGGGACATTTTTAAAGGGGAGTACACTTATTACTACTAACTGGTAATCCACTAGTCTCTGTCGAAGTCCTTCTAAAATGTTCATAATGATTTGTTTTTCCGATATATAATGTCGCATATGTGGAAACGTTTTATTTTTGTGATGAAAAGGTTTAAATTGATTGAACACCGGAACACTGTGTTTAAACTAAATGTATGTGCAAGAGTCAAAATTCCACTTGCAAAGTCCAAGTCACATAACCTCTATAAAGAGAATAATAGGCAAGTGCCTTGGATGGAGAAAGTTTATTTGGCAAGGCGTCGGAATTATTGGGTGAGCACAAAGAAAGAACATTTTCGAAAAGCTATATTTTCCTGTTTTGGGGCATCAGACCCTATCTTGAAGTACCTAATATGTCCTCCATTGATTTGTTAATTTGAATAAAACTTGTAATGTAATAATAAACTGATGAAAAAAATAAAACACGAACATTTCGAAGTTACAATTGCTCAATGTTTAGTGAAATCTATGGGCAATTGCTTAAGACAAATCTTACGCAGATTCTTAATTTCGTTATGTGAATGGATTGACGATGTTGACTTTTGCTTGATATGTTTGCTTAAAAACGGTGTGTGAATCTATTTCATCAAACGATTCATTTGCAGTTGCATAGCCATTTTGTGCTTATTACATTCTACGGTAAAGTCTCAATGTAAAACTATTAAATTTGCTATTGTATATGTATTTAAGGGAGTTTATTACTGCTTTTTATAATTAAAGTTTTCGTAAAATTATTAAGAATTGAGTTTTACATTATCTCAACGTAATTATACACATCTATATGAGGGTAGTAGTAATGTGAACTAATGGATACATGTATCTTATGCTATGATAAGATTTTTATAACATCTATAACCATACATTTCAGATGGCATTTCCTACTAAATGTTTTCAATACCACATGCAAGTTTAAAGTAAGTAGTTTTAGACTCTGATACAGAAACGCGGTAAACTAAGGTGTATAGATTTTATGGTCTGCTCCTTCTGTCAACATAAGCAAGAAATATGGAATTAGAGTAAGATTCAAATTTACCACATTCTGACAATATACTGAAAAATACATATCCCAATTAAAGAAAGTTTCTAATTCTATTAGATTCCATGTAAAACAACTTAACTGCGATCAATTTTCAACTAAAACGAGATACCGCATGATGTTGAAGAGTCATTATTATATATATTACTTGAAGTATTAGTCACATGCGAAAATGTACTTTCGCTCCTTGTCGTGTTTCAAGATTGTGATTTATACGTAGAAGAGCATAATATTATGTTTACAGATAACACTTTTTAAAAATGTAAATAGATTTTAGTCTCGCATGTGATCGTCCTAGAATAAAGATTGATTTTACACTAAACATTTAATATGATACTGACATGATTTTACAAATTTACCTGAAAGACAAAAGGGGAAAAAGAAAAGAAGAAAGAAACAAACAAACATTGATATTCTTGTATTTGAACACTTATTTTGTTGACTTAGATTATACGAAGGTTGTTTGTCACTAAAAATTAATGTTGATTACTGTTAATGTTTTAACAATCAAAATAAACGTTGAATTACAGCAATGCTATCTTTAACAATATTAAAATTAACGTTATGTTTAATACGCGTTATTTTTGGTTTGCACCTAATCCCTTATGTTACAAGTATGTTTCCATTATTTCCAAGAAACAACAACAAAAAACCAAACTGCATTAGAAACAAGACAAAACCAACAAAAATATACTCGAATTATTCCATGCAACGGGTGTACCTTATTTTAAGCTGTACATGTATTGTTTTAAAACGTTTTATTAAATAAATATAATGTAATTATAGTGACACATTAAAAATGCTTAAGTATTAAAACGTTATCAAACATCCATTTAATTACTTTAAAATGTAATAAAAACAACTGAACACTGCCATACTATATACTTAATCATTATACTATCGTGTTTTAAAAGATTCTTTTTTCAGTATTTAGGAATTCTTATCACGAATCATTGAACGTCTTAAGGAAAATGCAGACTTGTGTGACACTTGTAACATATTCTGATAGACCGTTGAACGATTATCCATATTTGGTTGCATTTGATTACATGTACCAGCAAATAACATAAACCTAATGAGTTTCGATAAATTAAGATATTAATAAGACAAATAAAAAGTACCGACTGTATTCGTTTCTTATACCTTAGACATTGCGTAAACCAGTTTTTACTTTAAAGAATGATTTAATTTAACTGAAAGAATTGTGAATATCACCCAAGAGAGATACACAATACTATGTACTGATGGATATGCAGACCAAAGCTTAACGACATAAATCACATCTTACGACTTAGACCATGTTTTTATTACTTTAAAATTCATGGGTCGTTATTGTTTTGTTAACACTCTTTTCTAACGTGTCACCTTCACCAATGACATTTGACAGCCATACATGCCAATGTCACAGGTCGACTGATATATCACGGGTGTGGACATATACAGCAATTTGCGGCAATTACACAGGTCAACTGCCAAATAGGACAATTGTCCATCAAATATTTGCGTACCTAAAACGGCTTCACCTTGTTCGGTACTAACGCAAAGCACAACATTGGAATATTACTTCTTGTAGAACAAACAGCTGTCTAATCTGATCACAAAGTAGGACAAACTTAAAACACTCTCACAGAGCTTCCGGGCTAGATACCAAGGAAGCCATATTGATGCTGTCTGGTGTCTGGCCAAAGGATACGAAGTTCATAGCACGAAAGCAGACCCACCATGCGTTAAAATGGTTTAACGATTTCAATTTCTATTATTTCTCAAATTTCTTTTATACGCAACATTATTTTAACAGTGTAATAAATGCATATAACGTTTAAGTGGGCTTTTATACTACCTGATATAACTACTACGTAAAAAAAACATTGATCGTTACATTATTTATATAATTAAGTATACAATTTTGGTATTATTTTTCCTTTGCAAAAGCATACAGCTGTCAGATTAATACGTAGGACACACTGTAATGAAATGACATGTACATATAAACACCATGATTTACTGAAACTGAAACAGCAGCGGAACTCATATAGTTTTAATAAGCTTTCTGAAAACCTAATTCATTGCAAACAGTTCAATTTGTTCTCATTGACTGATATAAGATGTTATTCGCAATGTCTAGTATCACGCCGATAGAGCTGTTTTCGAGTTCTGCACCTTTGCTGCATAGGTTCTGACTATCGCATTTAAAGTTATATTACCGTTGAACGAGTGCATTTAACCATACACCTTAGTTTTCATAAAAGTTCACCTAAATCATAAGTATAACCTTATAAATGATAAACTGCAATACTATTTCGATCTGATTCCATCGAAACACTGGGATGTAACTAGATATACATTCGCATTTACATTACATTATTTTAAATTCTAGCCGTTTGTAAAAGCTTTCTGGATCGATCGGTTTCAAACGAAGTTAACTCATTCGCATACGGAAACATTCGGGAATGCTATTTTTAGAAA
>Ga0224511_10003186_pt1 | contig 11644 bp, 9 predicted proteins | sample SF_May12_sed_USG_2_FD_169988 | JGI IMG/M metagenome (GOLD analysis project Ga0224511, IMG submission 169988) | Sediment microbial communities from San Francisco Bay, California, United States - SF_May12_sed_USGS_8_1 | ecosystem: Environmental > Aquatic > Marine > Sediment | place: USA...
CCCATGAATGCTCTATCATACAAACCTCATAACCTAATTGGTTTTAACATTTAATTAATTGCAAAATTCAGTTTTACTTCATTTTGCACACAAAGTAACTAAGCCTCGGCATTCTATCAATGAGTGGACTTGTACGACAAATTTATAAATCACTACTGAGCTATGAGACGCGGCTATGGTTATATAAGCTTCGTCACAAAAAAGAGTATATACAACTAAGAACAGCAGTTCATCCATCATCAAAGGGTAACTTCTCCCTAAAACCTTTTGATGAGCATCAGTGTGTTTTTATACATATTACAAAAACTGCGGGTACATCAGTTGCCAGTAGTCTGTTCGATTATTTACCGTATCACTATACAGCTATTGATTATCGGGTCATCTTTGGCAGAAAAGTATTTAATCGGTATTTTAAGTTTGCCTTTGTACGCAATCCCTGGGATCGTCTCTACTCTGCCTACCGTTACCTGAAGGCAGGTGGCTGGAACGATGAGGATAAAAGATGGGCGCAGGAAAATTTAAGCCAGTACCATTCATTTGAGGATTTTGTAAAACAATGGCTTAATGAAGATAATATAAAGAAGCACAAACATTTCTGGCCGCAAGCTCGCTTCATTTGTGATAGTCATAATAAATTACTGGTTAATTACCTGGCCTATTTTGAAACCATTAATGATGATTACGATGTAATAAGAAAAAAAATAGGTGTTGGCAAAGAGATAGCTCATCATAATGCCAGCCCTGGCAATAGCTATAGAGATGTTTATGATGGTGAGTTACGTGATATTGTTGAAAAAGTATATGCCGATGATATTGCATTATTCGGATATGATTTTGATGGTATCAAGGAACGAAGAATTCTAAGTTGAAGATCATCTATGTCTAATAAAGGAAATATTCTGCTGGTTGCAAATTGGGAGTCCAACGTTGGCTATGCGTGGTGGTTGATGGAAGGTTTTTGGGTTGAAATATCAAAATATTTCGAAGCGGAAGATATTTCAAGTCACCTGATATATCCAAAAATAACGCAACTACCAGAAACGGTTTCTAATTCAAATATTATTGTCCATGAATGTGATTTTCAAAGCCGCAGCCTGAATAATATGCGAAAACTTTATCAATTAATTAAAAATCACAATATTAGATTTGTCTATCTTTCAGACTCTCCTGCATATGGTGTTTTCTATATTCTATTGAGGTTTTTTGGTGTTAAAAAAATCGTCGTGCATGACCATACTCCCGGGGAACGGACCAGAGCGAAATCATGGCGAAAGTTTTTAAAGTCACTGGTGCAGCGCATACCATTTTATACGGCAGATCACTTTATTGCTGTTACTGAATATGTCTACAAACGCTTCATAGAGGTGAGCTGTATACCTGAAAAGAAATGTTCTGTCGTGTCTAATGGTATAGAGCCAATTGAACTAAACAAGGCTGATTTCAAATATGCTCATAAAATTTTTTCAATACCAGAAGATAGAACAATTATAGTAACAACGGGTCGTGCTTCTTATTATAAAGGCATAGATTTTTTCATTAAGTGCGCAGATGAATTGATAAATAAGCAGGGCATGCTGCAACTACACTTTTTGTTTTGCGGTGATGGTCCGGATATGATGAGTTTTCAGGACTTGGTGAAACAGTTAGGTTTGGAGTCCCATTTTACATTTACAGGTAAAAGAACTGATATTCGATCAATACTTCCATCCTGTCAGTTGGGGTTTCATGCTGCGACAGGAGAGGTTGGGTATTCTTTGTCAATACTGGAATATATGAGTGCGGGTCTGATTACAATAGCACCAGATAATCCATCAGTATCGCTTGCGACAAAACACATGAAGAACGGTATTCTTTACCGGTCGCGTAATCTTGAGTCTGCTACTAAAGCCATTAAAACTGCAGTGAGTAGTGAGCTTGCAGAAACGATTAGGAAAAATGCTATTCAAACTGTTCGTGATAAATATACTATTAAGAATACTAACCAGCAGCTAATAGATGTTCTTATACCAATTTTTAGTTAAATAAACGCACCTTTAAAACTCAACATATGCAGTTATGTAAATAGCAATATTCATTATGAAATCATTAAATGTTGCAATCGCTGTTCCAAGGTTTCCTAATCTGGTTCAAACTTATATTCTAAACCAGCTAATCAGCCTTAAATCCAGAGGTGTTAATCTTAATATTATTGCTAGTGAAAAAGGTGAGCACGATAATCTTCCTAATGCCATCAATGACAACCGTTTACTTGACTCGGTAATATATATCAATGTCGACAGCGTTAGCCAGATACTAAAAAACATGATTATGTTGCCTGTTTTCAACAAGGAATATCGTAAAGCTGTAAAAAATATATTGAGTTATAAATCAGGTGGTTTAAATGGGCGATATTTCCGGCTTAAATCACTGCTGCGCGCAAGAGCTGCTACAGCTGGGCCATATGATATTATTCATTCACATTCTATGTTTTCTAGTTTTGCTTTAATGTTTTTGAAACAGGTTTTATCGGTGCCTTTGATAACGACATATCATGGCCGCATACCTGAGGGTGTTAAAAGCCTGGATAAATGGAAGATGAAGATTGTATTTGAAGGTAGTGATGCTTTTCTTGTAAACACGGAATATGCAAAAAAAGATCTTGTAAAATTGGGCTGTCCTAAATCAAAAATTCATATTATTCCACAGGGCATAGATCTGGAAAATTTTGAATTTCATAAACGCAAAATTCAGCCAGGTAAAACGATCAGGTTGATTTCAGTTGGCAGATTGTCGCCTGAAAAAGGACATAATGTTGCGTTGCGAGCAATAAATGAGATTATCATGGACTGTCCCGATCTGGAATATCATATTATTGGGCATGGTCCAGAAAGAGAACGGTTGGAAAGAATATGTGCAGAATTAAATTTAAGCGATCACGTTATCTTCCATGGTTTTAAAGCTGGAAAAGAATTAAATAAGCTATTTGCTCTGGCGCATATTTTTATTCTGCCAAGCAAAAGTGAAACCCAGGGCGTGGTTATTCAGGAAGCACAAGCTTGTGGTATCCCCGTTATTGCAAATAATACAGGAGGCATACCTGAAGTAATAAAAGAAAATATTACAGGACTGCTTTATAAGGAAAATGACTCCATGGATCTTGCGCATAAAATACGTGCAATTATTAAAGATCCAATACTTTATCAACAGTTATGCGATTACGGTTATAGTGATGTTAAAGACAGGTTTGATATTGATGTCGTTAGTCAAAGACTGATTAATTTTTATAACAGTGTTATAAAAAACGTTAACCAGTGAAGACGCATGCCTATTTTATTTGTGCTGCATTTAAGGCGCCTTAAGTTTTTTTAAACCTGCCTTCATCATGGCGCGCTCATCTGTTTTCCAGATTGGCAGCATATATAAAATCGGTATCAGGGCAACAAACAGGGTGATTCGTAGTGCAAAATAGATTATTTCACCTGCCGGCAAAAGTAGGCCAGTTACTACAACGAAGGAAACACACACTAAAATAATAAGTACGGGCCACCAATTAAGCTCCATATCATATAATTTTTTTGATTGATGATATATCCATGCAAACTCAAAAAGATTGCTCAGGGCAAGGACAAATGCAGCCCCGTATATGCCTGCTAATGGTATTAATGACAGATAACCAATTGTAGCAATGATTGCTTTTATCCATGATGCATGAGCCATAATGCTGGTTTTATCTTTATACAATGCGCCAAAGTTGCAAAACATTGTGCCAATGTTAAATAGATATGCCAGTACCAGAATAGGAACCACAAGACTGGCGGGGTAAAACTCAGGACTAGTCATAATACGGAAGAAATCGTTTGCAAATAATGCCAGTCCTCCTCCAATCATAATAACGACTATGCTGATATAGCGAAAAATCTGTTCAAAAATTAGTCTTGCGTTATCTTTCTTAACAACCTCAAAGCGGTCAGCTCCCCATGACATATTAAATGCTTCAAATGCTGTCACCAGAACAGCACTTACTCTTGCCGCCAATGTATAGAGACCAACCTCAGTCAGTCCTGCAAATAAACGTAGGAAGTATTTATCGGCATAAGCAACATAAAATGCAGCTACTGAGGCCAACATCAATGGGCTAACAAATTTTACTAACTTGAAGGCGATTTCAGTTGAGTAATGGATGCCTGCACTGATAAACACGTACAGGCTCAAGCCTAAAGCGATAATGCCGCCACTAATTACAGAGCTATATACAACCCCCGTTACATGTAGTTCGAGCATAACTACAAAGATGATATTTAGTATGACCTGTAGCACCAGTGTTACGATGCCGATAGAAACGAACAGGATGGGCATCTGTCTGGCGCGAAGATAACTGAGGCCAACAGCTGAAATAGCATTGCTTATAAGGGTAAGTGCAAATAACTGGAATTCGAATGTGTAATCGTTATTACCAAATATCAATACCGTTAATGATTCTGCGCCGAGATAGAGAAATAATGCCCCAATAGCACTGCTTGCTATGATGGTTAAAAGAACAGTTGATACTATTTCATGCTTCTCCTGCTCAGTTTTAGCTAGTATGTAGTAACGAAATAAGCCCTGAGATATGCGAAAGCCGACTAATATACTGGCAATTTCGATTGCCATAGTGAGTAGCTCAACCACTCCATAGTCTGCAGGTGTAAGGTAGCGCGTATAAATAGGTAACATAACCAGCGCGGTGATGCGGCGAAGTATTGTGCCTACCGCATAAATTGCGGAGTGTTTAATAGATTTTTTTAGGTGCGCATTGGTGTTTTTTGCTTCACCTACGGACGTCTTCATTTTCATGTGTTTCGCCTTACGAGTACGATATTCTAGTTATTATATGGAACTTTGTGCTATGTATTTTTCCATTATTCAGCACCTAAAATACAGGGCCATATAGTAATGCTACGCTTTCTTAAGAGGTTCTCCTTGTACTAATGAAAAATTCATATCAAGTAAAAAACGCCCATATAGACTATTTGCGCAAAAAATTATACCGCAAATAATAAATCTGATTTAAACTATCGCTAAAGAGTTACAGATGCCTGCTATTAAAAATTAGCAAGGTCAACCCAAAATAGTCTCACATAGCAAATTTATGAAAATACTCTGGTTATCCCACCTTGTACCTTATCCGCCTAAAGGGGGTGTTTTGCAAAGAAGTTATAATCTTGTGCATGAGATTAGTAAGCACCATGATTTAACGCTATTAGCCTTTATTCAGCCCGCTTTGATTAAATCCAGACTGTCTTCAATGGATGCTGGTTTAGAGGAAGCTTATCAACACTTAAGCAAATATTGTGAAAGCGTTGTGTTTATAGATATACCTTGTGAGCACACAAAATTTGGAAAATATCAACTCGCTCTGAAAAGTTTATTTACTGCTGATCCTTATACTATTAACTGGCTAAAATCCGATGCGATGCGAACGGCAATCAGTGACATAAAAAATAAATCTGATTTTGATCTTGTTCATTTTGACACAATAAGTCTGGCACCATATATAGATGAGTTCCCAAAGGTGGCAAAGGCACTTGATCATCATAATATTGAATCACATATGATGCTCCGACGTGTAGCAAACGAAAGAAATCTGTTAAAAAAGTTTTATTATTATCTTGAAGGTAAAAAACTTTATCGCTATGAAAAAAAAGTGTGCTCTCAATTTGATTTGCATCTCACTTGTTCTTTACTAGATGCCGAAAGGTTAAATGGAATAGACGCAACTCTTAATATTGAAGAAATACCAAATGGTGTTGATGTAGATTATTTTGTGCCGCAGCCTGAAAACGAAATTGCAAAGCATTTGATTTTTGCGGGTTCACTTAACTGGTATCCTAATAAAGATGCTATGTTATTTTTTATTAATGAGATATGGCCTTTGCTTAAGAAAGAGATGTCAGGTATTACAATGAATATTGTTGGTACGTCTCCATCAGCAGAATTGTTAAAGTTAACTTCAGATGACCCTGGTCTAAAACTGCATGGTTTTGTTGATGATGTCAGGGAATATATTTCAAGTGCATCTATCTATGTTTGTCCTATACGTGATGGTGGTGGCACTAAATTAAAAATTCTTGACTCATTTGCAATGGGCATGGCTACAGTGGCTCACCCGATAGCCTGTGAGGGGATAGATGTTGAGGATGGTGTTAATGTTTTACTTGCCAGTACGCCAGATGAATTTGTTGAGAAAATATTATTGCTAATAAAAAATAAGGAGCTCAGAAATTCTTTAGGGAAAAATGCACGGCAAACAGCTATTAAAAAATATGCATATACAGCTATTGGAGAGAATTTATCTAATCAATATTTACGCATAGTTGAAGCAATTTAAAAATAATCAGCGTCCTATTTCTGATTATTGGCAGTTTTATAATAAAATATTGCCGTCGCAAATTTTTTATTATAGTGCTACTTTTCTATGAGGAGAGACATCATGGGAGCATTTCTGGCAATATGAGTAGCAACAGTAGAATGTTAAAAACCATTAAAAAAATATCAGATTAAAAATACAGGTAAGCTAAAAAATCTGATATTTTTTCTAAACCTGATGTCATCTATATGGTCTAACAATCCTACCAGGGTGGATGTAGAATTGTGTCGTGCTAATTATATAAATACTTTGGTGTATCTAACTCGATACAAGTAGAATAATCTTTAAAGAGGGAGTTTCGATGAAAAACATATATAAAGCAGTGATTTTACTAGCATTTCTATTTAAATCTAATATCTTATTATCTGCCCCTGTTCCTGTTTATGAACAAGATTTTGAAGATGAAAATGGTGGCATGCCTGTGGTTAATGCTGCTGACCCCGTTTGGTCATTAACACCTATTTTTGCAACGTTGTATGGGGCGGGAAATCAGTTTGAAGTTACGAATACAACTGCCCATAGTGGTACTTATAGTCTAAAAATTTCATACGATGGTCGTAACGGTTTTTGCAATACCTGCGGGACCTATGGTACTAGTCATAAAACAGGTCTTGATGGCGTAGATTACTTTGTAGCAGATACGGGTGAGAACCTGACTGCACAGGAAAACGATGCGACCGTTAAAGAAAATGATGGACCAGCTGCTCAGCGGGGCAGGCTGCTATACAACAAAACAAATGGCTTCTCTCTCTGGGAAATCACAGATGTGCAAAATGAAAATGGAACAAATGACAAGCTCACTGTTCAGCTATTGAAAACTGGCATAAATAATGAGGCGCCTGAATTTAATGGCGGTGATGACATAGCCATTGCGAGGCAATGTGGTGTAGATGGCCATGTTGGTAATGATATCAGTCGGCGTAATGATTGTGATGGTGCAATTGTCTGGTTTGGGAATGTTGCTACTCAAGCCCCTGGTACTTCAATCTTCCGCCGAATGTACCTTAAACCAGAAATAACTAGCCCACTAATTCACCAAAAACTTCATTATCTTCGACCTGGTAATGATGCTGATGGTAATGCTGGTGAAATAGTTTTATTTGCGGATTCAGTGACTGAGCCATATGACATAGTGCCACACCTTTCGGGATTTGGTGCACCCAACAATGGCGTATATCCTTACAGAGATTACGGTGGTAGTAACTATTATATACCAGGGGGTGCTGCTGACGAAAACGGTAATAGCCTTAGTGCAGGCTTGAAGTTTAAGCGCAGTACCTGGTACTACGTTGAGGAACAATACAGAGCGGCTACTTCTAGTGGAACTGACGCTGAAGGTCGACCCATATATAATGCTGATGGTATGTACTCACTTTGGTTTGCAGAAGCGGGTAGAGAGTATACAGATGGTGTTACTCCAATTATCCAGCTAAACAATCTTACAATGCCACCAATAGATTTTGTTGATTCGGGGCCAAAAATTAGTTTTTGGGGCAATATCCAGCACTGGACCCACCTGCATGGCAACTGGTTTATAGATGATGTAGAAGTATCCTTGAATGTTACGGATAATACGAAAATTGGTCCTGTACCTGCGGGCGATCCAACAGTGAGTAAAAATATTGCCACGCCCAATGTGCCAATAGTTTCACCCTGATTGAGTAGGTTTAACCTGGGCAACTTGAGCTCTCAGCCTGTTTCCGTCTAGCAACATGGTTGAGAGCAATGATCATAGAAATTTGTATCCAGAAAAATGGGTAATAGCCAACTGTAACAAAGCTACCCGAGACAAGAAAACCTACCAGCCCAGCATCAAGTCCATGGGATAAATTGAATAGTAATTTATCTTCAAAATCCCTGGTTATGGATCGAGTGCGCGCATTATTTATAAAAGCAAAAAGGATTAATAGAAGAAAAACAAATAGCCCTGTCAAACCCAGCTCTGACGCTATCTGTATATAAATATTATGTGGTTCCTCAATCATTTGAGAAGGACCAAGCCCTTCAGGTTTCAAAAAATACACATAAGGCAACCAGTTGTGATAGCCAACGCCAAGCATGAGATTTTTAGGTATTACATTTAATAAGCCATATTGCCAGTAGGCGAGCCTTTGTAATGAGTCTTTGTCATCGCCCATTTCCTTAAAACGGAGCATCTGTTCTTCGGGTAGAAAATTATATAAAACGGAAGCTATGGCAATTAGGATTAATAAACCTTTAAAACCGCTTTTCTGCTTAAGTAAAAACCAGATTCCTATTGCAGCTAAACCTATTTGTGCACCACGAGAACTTGATCCAATTACTGCCATGTAACCAGTGGCTGCAGCTAGATAGAAAAATAATTTTTTGTATTTTCCCCAGTGGTCTCTTAAAGAAATAACAATTGAAATTGCCAGAGAGCCATAGATTAGCATTTGAATAGCGTATTCACCTGAGTTCCTGAACCACCCGGGTGAACCAATTAAACCAAATGAAGCAAAAGAAAAACCGCGCTGTGCCCATGCGATGGCTCCATGTTGTGACATTTTTAAATTGAACAGGCAATATATTAGTAAAAAAAGTAACAATCTTTTTTCAGTATTAACAATGCTAGTCAATAAAAAGTAGATAATTATCCAGCCTCCCATGACTTCCCAGTAATCTATTGATGCGGAAGGTTTAAATGCGAATATGCTTGATAATATTAGTACGAAGGCAAATAGAATGAGTAGCTTATTCTGAATGTTACTCATTCGACGAGCTGCAGGATCCAGAACTCCTGTAACAATTGTGGCGATTAAAAATAGCTGCCCCCAGGGGAGAATATCTAGTACAGGATATAGTGACTGCGGTCTTACATATTCAAAGAAAAAATAAATGCAAAGCATCCATAAAGAAAGATGTTCCGATTTAAATGCACGCCAAAAAACCCCCAGTTTGAGCGTGTATAAATCAGTAATATCAATTGGTTGATTTTTGTTTAATTTTTTTACTGAGTTCATTAACAGAGTGTTGTATATAGGTGAAACATTGTTCAAAATATTCTGGTGATGATCCATAGGGATCATGAATGTGTGGTAGTGCTGGTTGTGTCCACAATCCTAATAAGGTACAAGAATGTTTTCTGGACAGATTTTTTTGTAAAAATTTCACCTGCCAGGGTTCCATGGCGATTAATAAATCTGTTTTCTTCAGAATCAGGTACATTATTGGTGTAGTCACATGTTCGTCAAGATTAATCCCCAGTTGTTTTGCTGCTCTTATGGCATTGGTATTTGCTGGAGCATGTTCGATAGTATCAAGTCCACAGGATATGGCATTAATTCCAAGTGAACGTGCTACTGCTTCAGCGTATGCGCTTCTACAAATATTACCCTTGCACACGAATACCAGTCGATTGATAGACGGCCAATCTACGTGACTATAATCATTATATCTACCCGTTATAGATAGAAAACGATGCCAGAAGGTGAGTGCTAACCCGCGGCGAGATCCGTAATGATTAGCTATCCATCGGCTTTTTTTCACGATAATCCCTTTTTGTAGTAATTTGTCTCTGGCAACACATTGAAAACAGATATAATCCTGTGAATTTCTAGCTAAAAATACTAAAAAGCATTCTACATGAAACCCGTACTTATTCTAGATGCCAACCAACGTAGTGCATTGGCGGTAACGCGCTCATTAGGCGGGCATGGTGTTCCACTAATTACGGCGGATGAAACACCTACAGCTTTGGCCGGGCGCTCACGCTATTCGAAGCGATACATTTCCTACCCGTCACCACGTCTACATACAGATCATTTTATTTCAGTTATTGCTGAATTTTGTAAAAAGGAAAATATAAATATTATTTTCCCAATGACTGAGCTAACAACAAATTTGTTGCTCAAGCACCAGGGCCAGTTACCCGATATTATTCTTCCTTTTCCGGAAATGAGAAATGTGGATGTGCTTGCTGATAAATATTCCCTGATGCAGTTAGCTGAATCGCTCAATGTGCCCATACCTAAAACATGGTATGTAAACTCACCTGATCTTTTACCTGTTCAGCTAGATGGAATGAATTACCCTCTGGTTCTTAAACCGGGAAAATCATGGCTGGAGTATCAGGGTGAGTGGTTACATACTACCGTTCGATTTGCAGAAAATGCCAGTGAAGCAGCGAGTATACTCGAGCAAGATCCGGCATTTCGTGCACACTCCTTTATGTTGCAGGAATCTGTACCGGGTAAAGGTGAGGGCGTATTTGCGCTCTATGATCACGGTAAGGCCCTGGCTTTTTTTGCACATAAGCGCCTGAGGGAGAAACCGCCCCGTGGTGGTGTCAGCGTGCTATCTGAAAGTTCTAATATTGATCCAGAGCTTTTAACTTACACTCGTGCTTTGCTTGATCACGTAGGCTGGCACGGTATTGCCATGGTGGAATTCAGAGTGGAGGAGGGTGGAAAGCCCTATCTAATGGAGATCAATACGCGCTTCTGGGGCTCATTACAACTTGCAGTGGATGCTGGAGTTGATTTCCCATGGTTGTTATATCAAATAGTCTGTGGTGAAAAAATAACGCCCATTGAATCTTATAAAACAGGGCAACGTCTGCGATGGATATTGGGTGATCTGGATTCTTTATATCTAACGCTGCGAGATAAAGAGTTTTCTTTTATGGATAAAATCGGGGCTATACACAAGTTTTTATGGCCGAGGCCATTTAAAACAAGGCACGAGGTCAATCGCCTGTGTGATCTGGGGCCTTTCTGGTGGGAGTTGAAGCAATATCTGAAAGACTTGAAAAGCTAGTTGTAGCTTGTCAGTTGACAGTTACAGATCTGTATATTTTTTATAGATTTTTTCATAGCTATTAATCATGTTCTTCACATCAAAAGTATTGATGGCGTGGTTTTGTCCAGCTTTTGCCAATCGTTGTTTGAGCTCCTGATCGGTACTTAATTTTTCTAATGTATCAGCGATTAACTGTGGGTCATCGGGATCAACCAGCCAGCCATTTGTTTTATGTGTGATAATTTCCTGTGGGCCGCCGCTACGTGTCGCTACCACGGGCAGACCGGCAGCCATGGCCTGAATGGTGGCTATGGAAAACCCTTCTGAGCTGGAAGATAGCAGGAATAGGTCAAGATTAGATAAAAAATCAGCGGGTTGATCATTAAAACCAAGGAAATGAACGCTTTCGTTGAGACCCAGTTTGTCTCTTAGCTTGAGCAGGCTATCATATAATTTTCCCTTGCCCTGGCCAGCAATTACAAAACGGAAATGGCTAGTATG
>Ga0224511_10003187_pt1 | contig 11642 bp, 4 predicted proteins | sample SF_May12_sed_USG_2_FD_169988 | JGI IMG/M metagenome (GOLD analysis project Ga0224511, IMG submission 169988) | Sediment microbial communities from San Francisco Bay, California, United States - SF_May12_sed_USGS_8_1 | ecosystem: Environmental > Aquatic > Marine > Sediment | place: USA...
GGTTGTGTGGTTTGTATTAAAATGCAGGTTAAACACTAGATATACTTTTTTTAATTTTCCAAATTAAAAAAAAAATAGTGAAATGATTTGAAACAAACCTGTTTAAATCATGTAGGCTAGTATACTATTTGTTTTATCTTTTTCAGCTGAAATTCTGGACACCATTTATCATCAGAGTTTTACAAAACCATCCCCAATTCAGGTAGTTCAACTTTGGCTTTTAACTTACTGAAATTATTAACGCGTTACAGTATTACAATCTCTTAAAAAAAATAATTCATAAGCCAGTCTGCGAATTAGTCTATAAGCCCAAAGCCTGAGTCGAGTAAAAAAAACGATCCGCCGATTAGAATTGTACGCAAGGTAGCCCGACGGTTGAATTTAAATTTTGAAGTAAAATTCTAAATAAAGAAACAAATTAACATAAAAACTGATTGTGGAGTTATGTGTTCGTAAGAAAACACAAGACAACACAAGTCAGCTCCTTTCTAATATGATTTGTATGAATTATGACCACAACAAAAAGTTTGGGCTACTAAAATTTCATTCGGGCTATGAAAATTGTTATTTAAATAGACCGAAGGGCTATAGTAAAAAAATAATTAACACGCAGACTGTCATAAGCAAATCACTTATCTGGGGAAACCAACCAAGCTCACCTGTTTAACATTTTACAAATCATAACGATAAGATTATGTAACATTAACATTCTTTTTAGTAAAATTGCATTTATTGCATAAAGGGGTAAGCCAACTATAATCAAACAATGTACACACCAACATGAGTTGTATAAAATACTTAAAGCATGTTGTAGAAACAATGACTGTGAGATAACCGTGCCTGCCTCCTGATTTCAGTGCCAAGCCTGGCCAGTCCTCCTGCAGGGAAAAGACCTGATAGGAATTGCCCAGGTGGGTTTTTGTATGTAATGACTTACTTTGCCGTTTGCACCATGCTATCAACAAACATGGTCGCATAACTAGTCTGCAGTTACTTTTTATACGCCCGAAGTAAAACTTCGGACGTATTATGGTATGGCCTCCGTCTGTCTGTCCGTCTGTCTGTCCGTCCGTTAGCCACATCATGTCCGCTCAATATCTTGAAAAGTTTATGAGTGACAGTCATGGTACTTGGTAGGAAGATTGGTCATGGTCAGTAGATGACCCCTATAAGTTTTGAGGCAACTAGATCAAAGGTCAAGGTCACAGTACCATTTAATGCAAAAACCATGTCCGCTCAATATCTTGAAAAGTTTATGAGTGACAGTCATGGTACTTGGTAGGAAGATTGGTCATGGTCAGTAGATAAACGCTATAAATTTTCAGGTCACTAGATCAAAGGTCAAGGTCACAGTACTATTTAATGCAAAAACCATGTCCACTCAAAATCTTGAATAGTTTATGAGTGACAGTCATGGTACTTGGTAGGAAGATTGGTCATGGGCAGTAGATGACCCCTATAAATTTTGAGGTCACTAGGTCAAAGGTCAAGGTCACAGTACTATTTAATGCAAAAACCATGTCCGCTCAATATCTTAAAAAGTTTATAAGTGACAGTCATGTTACTTGGTAGGAAGATTGGACATGGTCAGGAGATGATACATATTAATTTTGAGATCACTAGATCAAAGGTCAAGTTCATAGTACCATTTAATGCAAAAACCATGTCCGTTCAATACCTTGAAAGGTTTATGAGTGACAGTCATGGTACTTGGAAGGAAGATTGGTCATGAACAGTAGATGACCCCTGTAAATGTTGAGGTCACTAGATCAAAGGTCAAGGTCACAGTACCATTTAATGCAAAAACCATGTCCGCTCAATATCTTAAAAAGTTTATGAGTGACAGTCATGGTACTTAGTAAGAAGATTGGTCATGGTCAATAGATGACCCCTATAAATTTTGAGGTCACTAGATCAAAAGTCAAGGTCAAAGTATCATTTAATGCAAAAACCATGTCCGCCCAATATCTTGAAAAGTTTATGAGTGACAGTAATGGTACTTTATAGGAAGATTGGTCATGGTCAGTAGATGACCCCTATAAACTTTTAGGTCACTAGGTTAAAGGTCAAGGTCACAGTACCATTTAATGAAAACAACATGTCCGCTCAATATCTTGAAAAGTTTATGAGTAACAGCCATGGTACTTGGTAGGAAGATTGGTCATGGTCAGTAGATGACCCCTATAAATTTTCAGGTCACTAGATCAAAGGTCAAGGTCACAGTACCATTTAATGCAAACTTTAGTTAACTTTTCACCTAAGTGAACGGCTAATTTATTGAACGGCTCATCCTTCGGGCGTATCATGCTCCGACACGCGGAGCTCTAGTTATATATAGCAATATATTCACATTGTTGCTGGTAACCAACAATATGGGGGAGATATATGATAAAGAATTATATTATAAAGATAAAAAAGGGACATACATAGTAATGAACTGGAACAATACTTGCGTCTTCTACCACCAATAAGTAAACCAATCGAATTAGTTCTAATGCATATTTTGACGATTATAATTTTATTTTAATTGTGGTATCTTTCAGAACCCCAATAGTATATTGTGTTTGAGCACATGCATTTTTCAAAATACTCACTGAAAGAATTAGGCTAGTTTTTTTTACATTTCAAAATTTTCACAGCAATTTGGCTCCTCGTGAGTTTCAGAAAACAAAACTAATGTAAACAAGGGACAATATGTGGTCTGGAAATAATTGCATTCATACTTTCTAACCTGCATCGTCTCGTGCTGTCTTAGCATACATCGTAAATTCCATAAATCTCATATGCTGTAGAAATGAAATGACAAGTTGTTCCATAAGATAGGTTCATTGTTTTAAATTCAATACTGCAAAAGCAAAACATGCCTTTATATTTAACTGTTATTTCCAGAGCCTTTTCATACCAATAGATATGAAAAATATTTTAGATTTATGCAAAACCATTATATAAAAACTTGAATTATTCAGTACTTAAATATATGGTGGCCAAAACGAAAAGAGAATGTGTTTCATAATTGTGTGCAGTATAGGGTAATTGCAGATGGCAGAAATGCTGACATTTGCAGACGCTGTGGAATTATGTCAGTAGCCCAAATCCGTGAATCAATAATTTATTTGTAATAAGGTTGACCGGGTAATGTTGTCTAGTTCTTTAATCAGACGTTAATGTTTTTTTCTTAAATGCTACACGTTTAGACAATCACAACAAAAGCGTAGATGTTTTGTCCTAAAACCTCGGCCACACTCATGTCTTCTCGATCAATGCCTGCTGTCAAGCGTTTCCCGAACGTAAACTAATAAAGTATAAAACACAACACTAAGACAGTTGAACGATGACAACCTTTTCTTTTTTTTTGTTTGTCGGTAAAGCACATGTCATTGTTTTGACGCTTTGAATGTTCAATTTATTTTCTCATATAACAAGGATAAATAATGAAATTAGTAAGGTAGTTGATGGCACTTGTCTGCTGATGTGGAAACCGTCAACCAGTTTCAATTTGATCATAGTTGAAGGTGTCGTTAAAACGTAGTTTTCTTATGCGTATATAATTTTAGATCAGGTACGTACACCCATGAATGATCGTACAGGGTTCAACAATGTAAGGAAAATATAAATCCCGTTTGCTGCAAGAGTTTCATGATTTCAATTTTTGTGTTGCACTTTTTGTCTAACGATATTGCTTTTCAACGGACATATCCATTGTCACGTCTAAAGATAATGTTAATGACTTTTATGATACATGTAGTATGTCAATTCTAATCACAAAGTCTAGATTGTGTCGCAAAACATCTGCTACATTCATGACAGCGATCGATTCCGGATGTAAAAATGTTTCGAAAATAAACTAATAATGAATAAAACACAAAACCAAGACGGTTGAACGATGACAACCATTACTTCTCATGTCTCGGTATAACAGACGGCATTGTTTTTACTGCGCTTTGAATATTCAATTCATTCTCTCATAAAACTAGGACAAATCATTAAGTTAGTATGAGAGTTTATGGCATTTGACTGTCGTACGAAAATAGGACGCAAAACAGAATTACGAGCCGGTTGAAAGTGGATCACCATTTCTTACTAGTAAACCAGACGATATTGTTTCAACTACACCTTGAATGTTAAATTTATTATCTCATAAAACTAGAACAGACCATGAAGTTTGTAATGAAGCTCATGGCATTTTTTTCAGCGCAGGAAACCGTAAACAAGTTTGAAATCGTTTAGATTTGATAGTTTTCCCATTACTTTAGGCGTTGTCATTTTTGTAAGAGCTTATATAGATATCACTATACAATGTATTAGATCTTAAACGTTTGTTGAATGTGTAGAATCTTTTTAAAATGTCATATGGGTACCGGTCAAGGCTTTACATCACGAATGTCCGGTAACGTTTACTTACAAAAACACGTGGGTGGGGTGAGATTATAATGATTATAATTTTGCTAAAGAAAGAGATTAATTTGTAAAACACGTGTACACATTCGTGAAATAACTCGAGAAATGGTGCCGAACGGGCACTTTTATTAAATTTACAAAATTCTAGATGTTCCCCGAACAAACATAATTGTGTCCAACTGTAGCCCTAAAACCATATGACAACAACTTATAAATGGAGTACATCAGTGCTACACGTATCTATTATAACATTTGTGCGTCAAAATACGTATACAGAGTGCTATAAAATTTAAGCCACCAATCAATGGCGAGGTTAGAGACCGGCAAAAACCACATAATAGGGACCAATTTTGACATTTTGACATTTAAATCTGACCAAACCTTTTATTGCAAGCATCGTAATTTTATCTTTTCCTAGCCCCGCAGGATAAACTAAAGCTACTTCCACGCTAATCAAGTATACTCTAAACATTATTTTACATAAAGCAGAGATTACATTGCATTTTTGACAATGCATTTAACCCCTTATTTTCGAATACCTTACTGTGCCTCGGTTGCTTCTATGTACACAGTATGTTTAAATGTTACTTGTATTATTCAAACGCATAACAGAAATAATTAATTTTGCAAAAGAAAACATAAATTCCGTCATCGTCATGTTATTGCAAGTTGAATTAATCTCTTTTGTCGTATTTTATATTTACAAACATCCGGCAAAGCAAATGAAAGATCTGAAATAAATTCAAGCTGACTTGAGTTACTACTGTCAGATTGATACATGTGTCTAGTTGTTGGATTTATTGCATCTTATCAATGGCGTATATAAATTTGGATGTCTTATCGAAAATAGTTTTTATCAAGTCCTGGATTTGTTATTTTGTAATCTCTGAACAAGACAGTCGGCCCGGTTGCGTCCTGACGGTGTTGAATGGTTGAAAGTTGCTTTGTGCGATAATGCCTATTTGAAGATTTAAAACAAAATCTTTTATAAACTGAATGAAATGTACTTATTACGCGCAGAACATTTACATTTTGTCTGTGGCATAATATTGCACATGTAACGTCCATTATGAAATGTTGTGGACGAACCTAGGTCAGTGATTTCTTGTATTTCTTGTTGCATTATCTCACTGGTACGTCATCAAAAATTATACCCCGTCACAAAAGCAGCACATTTTTCTAAATCACTTTTGAATGAAAAAATTCCCAAGCGACTAGCGTTTTATGTTATCTTTAAACCACATGACAACTGATTTTCCTTTTCACCGTTTAGCGAAGATGGTAAGCATATATATTTATACATTACTAAACCTTTCGTGTATTCGAAGGCGCGGGATCATTTTCCAACTCAGGAAACTTTGTTGCATATTGATATTGAAAAATAAATGAATACTACAATTGCCGATAAAAACAATACAAAACATTTTTAAACAGTGATTTAAGCTTAGATGTTTCACGAAGCAGCTTTTCAATTCTGCGAAAATTTCACGTACAACAAAAATCATGTTTTGAATTATGTCATTTTATTTTATTTAAGCTCTATCTACATTGCTTTATGTTTTATTTGTAAAATGTCGATTGTTTTGCGATAACATAATTACGTGTATTTTCTGCGGGCTGTCAATAGTTCGTTGACATAGAAACAGGACAAATCTGGTGAAAGTTAATTTAGAATTCCCAAGGATTTTGCTAATACAGTGCGTCAACACAGATATTAGAATAATAGGATTTTCTGGGTATGTCCCCGGATGCCGAAACTGAATGAGAAAAGAGGCCCCGAGCTCGTAATTTACCGTAATTTACCGAAGTAAGGCAATCAGATAACATTATGAGAAGTTTTAAGGTTAAAATAGTTTTATATACACGTCATTGGAAATGATGAATTGCGTGTTGTTGCAAATGAAATGCAAGTGTATGGTATCGCGGCCACATTTGCAATAAAATCTTTGCAACCAACATTTGATAACAAACATGGTTGAAAAAAACATAATACATTAAGTCTACGACATGCATTCATCACCAAGGATTACGCAATAAAGAGAAAACTTATTTCCATTGTGGTCCTTGTGCTGGTGGCTTGAAATAGAGAGGAAAATATCTTCATACAAAACGTAATATAAACTATATAGAGTATATTTAAGTTAAATTATCAAACACATATCAATAACTATATATGAAGTGTCCAGTTCTACAAATTGTTGGATGTGCCGTAAATACCTAAATAGTCATTAAGTTATTCGTACACATGTTCGAATCAACTTAGAAAAGGGAAAGCTCTCAGGAATCGTAGCATGCATGGGAAAATAGTAGTCTCGTTTTTATTAAAGTTGTTCATATGCGGAAATGAATGATGCCACACCACTGCGCCCCCCTAGCACCTGAGGGGAACTCTTTTTTCAAATGTAAACAACGGACAATCCATGATCTCTGAGGACCAGATAAAAATAACTACACAATGATGTAGTACAGGGCGACATTTTACAGCCGCCACACAAGCACTAAACACCAGCCTTTAATGTGTATGTTATGATTTTATACAAAATGTATTAATATAACAAACATGGAATACAATTCAAACTCAACTCTCTGTCTAATATAGAGTATGCTTTACGTGAACTAATCAAACAAATACATGTATTGGTCCGACCGTAAATTTTTTATGCACCGTGGTTTCATTTTATCTCTAGTACATACACTTTCATAGACTTATGTTCACCCGGGTTATTGAACACAACTTGTCCGTCCTCAACAAAATCCTCAAACCTGACCGATGCTTTCAAACCCGATCTTCTCAAAAATTCGTTTCGAGAAATTTGAAGTCCCTTCACCCTGAATGACTATCGGCCTTATATTCAGTTCTTCCACCAGTTGAACGGCGGCCTTCATTAGGTTAAAACCAAATCTCCGACGTCGATATTTCTTGTCTACGGTTAAACCCGTGAAATGAATTCCTTCTTCTACATCATATTTCTTGTATATATTATTGATCTCCAATCCACCAAGAGAGAACCTGAAGACGGTCAGCAATTTCTCGTCTGTAATACCACCTGCTCTCGTCGGTTAGCGTTTGAACATTGGCCGTGTCGCTCGGATGCCAAAAGGTTCGCCAGTTGCCCGGTCTAGCAGTATGACCTCCCTACCGTAGTCGAAAGTCTTAACAAAGAAGGACTCGAAATCTAGGGTTCATTCTATGCATATTGAATGGCCCAATGGCTCGTCTGCAAGGAAATTGTTCTTTGCGATGGAAAGAGTGGCGTCGTAGAGGTCTTTGGTGATGATTTTCAAATCTTCTCTTAAGTCGCCAGCCGTCGCTTTCACCCATTCGAACGCCTGTGTACAATATAATATTAAATAGTTAAAGTCAGTGGTTTTGCTGTTATATTCACTTCAATGCTACTTAATAATAGTTTAAGCATTAAGCATTAAAATAATAAATAACACATTCATACAACAAATGATCCCAAATCGTTGTATAATTTGCATCTAGAGTACACCAAATAATGTAAAATGTGACAAATGTCGATTTATTTATAATAAACAATTGTATTCCCTTATTTTGAATGTGTAATTTTATTATTGAGTTAAAATGTTTTCTCTGAATTTTTTCTTCAATGGTCAGTAAATCGTGTGGCGTACATTTCCCAGAAACATTCACATTCAAAGCAACATAAGTTTGAGAGTTTATACTTTGAATACTTAGTCAATACTTTTGCACAAGACAAATGGTTGCAATATTTGAACTGCCATTACGAAACAAAAATTCTAAAGTCGAATTCCACTTTACTCATCCGAAGAATTGGTGAATCGAAAGCTGAATTGAAAAGAACGACAACCATTTAATCCAGTGAGTGGAAGTTCGAACCATGTTTTAACCGCATTACTTTTGTTGGATGTTTTGGTCAAAAAATGATTTTTACGGACATTTACCTCATAACAATGACTAGTAAAATCAGTTGTTTTCTAAATTGAGTGCCATATAAAAGCACAAACTAATTATAATGTAACCATTATTGAAAATGTAGCAAAGCAAACGTGCACTTTCAAATATTAGTGTGTGTACAGTCGGCCAACAAGTAGCACATTTACTAATAAAAGTAAATCTAGACTTCTTGACCAACTTGGCAAATTCAGATTGTGAAGTACTTGACCAAAACAGTTGATAAACGTTATAAATGGTATTTTAGAATGTTATTATATTTGTTTAGTAAACATGACTAAATATCCAAAACGTAAGTCGTTTGCACAATCAGTAATTTTGTTAATGTTTCTTCTTTAATGCTATACGTTTAGACAATCACAACAAAAGCGTAGATGTTTTGTCCAAAACCCTCTGCCACACTCATTTCTTATCGATCAATGCCTGCTGTCAAACGTTTCCCAAACGTAAACTAATAAAGTATAAAACACAACACCGTGACAGTTGAACGATGACAACATTTTCTTTCATTTTTGTTTCTCGGTAAAGCACATGTCATTGTTTTGACGCTTTTAATGTTCAATTTATTTTCTCATATAACAAGGATAAATAATGAAGTTAGTTAGGTTATTAATGGCACTTGTCTGCTGATGTGGGAACCGTCAACCAGTTTCAATTTGATCATAGTTGATGGTGTCGTAAAAACGTAGTTTTCCTATGCGTATATAATTATAGACCATGAATGTATGGAAAATATAAATCCCGTTTGCTGCAAGAGTTTCATGATTCCAATGTTGTGTTGCACTTTTTGTCTAACGATGTTGCTTTTCAACGGACATATCCATTGTCACGTCTAAAGATAATGTAAATGACTTTTATGATAAATGTAGTATGTCAATTCTAATCACAAAGTCTAGATTGTGTCGCAATCCATCTGCTACATTCATGCCTAAGATCGATTCCGGATGTCAAACATTTTTCGAAAATAAACTAATAATGAATAAAACACAAAACCAAGACGGTTGAACGATGACAACCATTACTTCTGGTGTCTCGGTATAACAGACGGCATTGTCTTTACTGCGCTTTGAATATTCAATTCATTCTCTCATAAAACTAGGACAAATCATTAAGTTAGTATGGAAGTTTATGGCATTTGACTCTCGTACGAAAAAACGCAAAACAGAATTCCGAGCCGGCTGAAAGTGGATCACCATTTATATCTCAGTAAACCAGACGATATTGTTTCAACTACACCTTGAATGTTAAATTTATTATCTCATAAAACTAGAACAGACCGTTAAGTTTGTAATGAAGCTCATGGCATTTTTTCAGCGCAGGAAATCGTAAACAAGTTTGAAATTGTTTGGATTTGATAGTTTTCCCACTACTTTAGGCGTAGTCATTTTCAAGAGAGCTTATATAGATATTACTATACAATATATTAGATCTTAAACGTTTGTTGAATGTGTAGAATCTTTTCAAAATGCCATATGGGTACCGGTAAAGGCTTTAAATCACGAATGCTCAAATGTGTCTGGTAACGTTTACTTACAAAAACACGTGGGGTGATATTATAATGATTCATAATTTTGCTTAAGAAAGAGATTAATATATGTAAAACAGGTGTACACATTCGTGAAACAACTCGAGAAATTTTGCCGAACGGGCACCATTATTAAATTTACAGAATTCTAGATATTCCCCGGACAAACACAATTTTGTCCAACTGTGGCTCTAAACCCATATGCGAACAACTTGTAAATGGAGTACATCAGTGCTACACGTATCTATTTTAACGTGTGTGCGTCAAGTTATATAGAGTGCCATAAAATTCAAGCCACCAATCAATGACGAGGTTAGAGACCGGAAAAAAACAACATAATAAGGACAACATTTTGACATTTGACATTTAAATCTGACCAAACCTTTTATTGCAAGCATCGTGATTTTATCTTTTCCTAGCCCTGCAGGATAAACTAAAGCTACTTCCACGCTAATCAAGTATTCTCTAAACATTATTTTATATAAAGCACAGATTACATTGCATTTTTGACAATGCATTTAACCCCTTATTTTCGAATACCTTACTGTGTCTCGATTGCTTCTATGTACACCTTATATTTAAAAGTTACTTGTATTATTCAAACGCAAAACAGAAATAATTAATTTTGCAAAAGAATACATAAACCTACTCATCTTCATGTTATTGCAAGTTGAATTAATCTCTTATGTCGCATTTTATATTTACAAACATCCGGCAAAACAAATGAAAGATCTGAAATAAATTCAAGCAGACTTGAGTTACTACTGTCAGATTGATAAATGTGTCTAGTTGTTGGATTTATTGCATCGTATCAATGGCGTTTATAAATTTAGATGTCTTATCGAAAGTAGATTTCATTCAGTCGTGAATATGTGAATTTATCTCTTAACAAGACAGCCGGCCCGGTTGCGTCCTGACGGTGTTGAATGGTTGAAATGTGCTTTGTGCGATAATGCTAATTTGAAGATTTAAAAACAATATTTTATTTACTGAACGAAATGTACTTATTACACACAGAACATTAACTTTAAATTTTGTCTGTGGCATAACATTGCACATGTAACGACCATTATGAAATGTTGTGCACGAACCTAGGTCCGTGATTTCTTGTATGAAATCATTATTTCACTGGTACTTCATCAAATACACTGTGATATAAGTGACAAAAGCAGTACATTTCTCAAAATCACGTTTGATTGGGAAAAATTCCCAAGCGACCAGCGTTTTATGTTATCTGTAAACCAAATGTCAACTTTTATTTCTTTTCCCCGTTTAAACGAAGATGGCAGGTATATATTTTTAAGTTACTAAACCTTTCGTGTATTCGAGGGCGCGGGATTAATTCCCGACTCATGAGTTTTTGTTGCATATTGATATTGATATTGATTTCAAAATAAATTAATTCTATCAATTGCCGATAAAAACTCCATATTAAACATTTCTAAACTGTGATTTTAGCTTAAACATCTCACAAGGCAGCTTTGCAATACTGCGGAAAGTTAATGTACAACAAACATCATGTCTTGAATTATGCATCTGTGATTTAATTTTATTTATGCTTTATCTACATTGCGCGCTGTTTCATTTGTAAAATGATTACATGTATTCAAGTTTTGCCATAACATAATGACTTGTATTTTCTGCGGGCTGTCAATAGTTCGTTGACATAGAAACAGAACAAATCTGGTGAAAGTTAATTTAGAATTCCCAAGGATTTTGCTAATACAGTGCGTCAACACAGATATTAGAATAATAGGATTTTCTGGGTATGCCCCCGGATGC